>JGI20214J51088_10000061_pt1 | contig 69093 bp, 47 predicted proteins | sample WetSurMetagenome_FD_51088 | JGI IMG/M metagenome (IMG submission 51088) | reverse complement strand
AAACTGGGGCAGGCCTCGTCAGGAGGTATCCCTTCTCATGGAGTTACTCGTGGAAATGACCCGCCGTGAGATTCGGGATCTCAACAAGAACAACGTGAGGCTTCACGCCATCGGCGATCTTTCGAAGCTCCCGCCGAAAACGCGCAAGGAGTTTCTCAACGGCATCGAGGCAACCAAGGGCAATACCGGCCTCAACCTGGTGCTCGCGGTGAGCTACGGCGGCCGCGCGGAAATCGTCGAAGGCGTCAAGAAGTTCGCGCGCGCGGCACTCGCGAATCCATCGATGATAGACGGGCTGACTGAGGAATCATTCCGGCGGTTGTTGTATACGGCGGATTTCCCCGATCCCGATCTTATCATCCGCCCCGGCGGGGAGAAACGTACCAGCAATTTCCTGCTGTGGCAATCGGCCTACGCCGAGTTGTATTTCACCGACGTGTTGTGGCCCGATTTCAACAAGGAACGGCTATTGGCCTCGATTGAAGATTACAACAAACGCGAACGGCGGTTCGGAAAGGTTAAAGAAAACACGTGATTAACCGCGCCAACCTGTTCCGCCGCCTCTCGTTCGCGATTCCCGCCATTCCCCTGGGCTGGTGGGGAATCAATTCCAACTTTTCCCTCTTGCCCGGTACCCCATACCACGTGGTTCCGGGGATGCTCATCACCATCGCCGTGATGGTGATGGGCGGGTTCGAATATTATAAAATGCTGTCGGTTCTTTTCCCCAGAAACGGCTTCTGGCTGTGCCAACTGTGGCTGGGTGGCGTCCTTGTGTGGGGATTGTTCAGCCCCGCCATTCATCTGCGGTACCTGATTTTCATCCTGCTCCTCATTGTCGCGTTCGAGGCCATTGTATGGGGAAAGAAGAATTCGGGCCGCTGGCGCCGGGCGAGCCTTTCGTTTTCCGCGGCAGTGTTTCTTTACATCGCGGGAGTTTCGATACTCTACATGTTCGACCCGGATTTCCAATCGTTCTTTAGATTGTTCCCCCAGGAGATGCTGTCGCGTACGGGGTTCGCCATCGTCATCGGTTCGGTGCTCATGTGCGACACCATGGCCTATTTCGTGGGGAGCGCATGGGGAAAACACCACTACAGCAATATAAGCCCCAACAAGACCGTCGAAGGCAGCATCGCCGGGTTCGTTACCGCGTTCGTTTTGTGCTCGGTACTATGGATATTCCTGCGCAACTCGGCCTATCCCTGGTATCTGGGGCTTCTAATGGGGCTCATTCTCGGCGTGTTCGCGCAGGTGGGCGACCTTTTCGTCTCCCTCATGAAGCGGTATTTTGGAACCAAGGACGCGTCGGACATCCTGCCCGGTCATGGAGGATTCCTCGACCGCTTCGGCAGCTTCTTCGTGGCGGCCCCGACGCTCGGACTTTTCCTCCTTGCCTTCGCTTCCGACGAGTACGTCAAGACGATTGACGAGTTTTACGGCTGCGTACAATCGGGCCGGTACCAGAAGGCCCGCGAGCTGACCACCGGCGCCGTCGTTCCGTGCCGCCCCCGCGTTGCGGAAGAAGCCCCGGGCGGAACGCAGGGCGTTTCGATTTTGACAAGAGGGAAACAGCCTCCCCTCATCGTGAGGATAGGCAGGCTCAAGGAGCGGGAATACTGGGAAACCGATTCGACGGGGGCGTGGGAATGCCAGAAGACGCTCGGGCTGCGGTGCTTCCAGGTGAGCCTTCGCTGCAAGCCCGATACCTCGGCCGCGGCGAAGCCCGCGTGGCAGACGCGGTTTATATGGCTGGTAAAAGGGATGGATTCGAAGATACGGGTGATGGAAGAGTCGGATACGGGGCCGTGAGTCGGACCGCCGTTTTTGAGGAAGAATCACCGCGAATGTCGCAATGAAAGAAAATCACCACGGAGGAAAACGGGGTTGATTGATAATCTTGAATCCAAGCATCCCATGAACCGCGCGAAAATAATCCTCCTCGGCGCCACAGGCTCCATCGGCACGAGCGCCTGCAATTGCATCCGCCGGTTTCCCGACCGGTTCGAAATCGTCGGGCTTTCGGCGAGAAGCAGCCTGGACAAGCTGTCGGCGCTGGCGCAAGAGTTCCGCCCCGCGTCGGTGTGCGTGGGCGCGGCGGCCGACGGCGGCGCGCGAAACCTGTTCGACGACAAGGTGCGCGTATTTTCGGGGGAGAGCGGCCTTGAAAAGCTGGTGAGCGAGACCGAGTTCGACGTCCTGCTCAACGCGCTTGTGGGCGCTGTGGGGCTTCGTGCCACCGTAGCGGCGCTCAACAGGGGGAAGCGCGTCGCGCTTGCCAATAAAGAAAGCCTCGTTATCGGAGGCGAATGCATCGCGGATATCCTCGCGCATGGCCGCGGAAGCATTGTTCCCGTCGACAGCGAGCACAGCGCCATACTCCAATGCCTTGCCGGAAGCGACCGCGCCGCGGTGGAGTCCATAATTCTCACCGCGTCGGGCGGGCCGTTTCGGGACCTTGGCGTCGATCAATTCAGGAACATCAGGCCCGCCGACGCGCTCAATCATCCCACGTGGAGCATGGGAAAAAAGATAACCATCGACGCCGCGACGCTGGTCAACAAGGGGTTCGAGGTGATGGAGGCGCATCACCTGTTCGCCGTGCCCTACCACAGTCTGCGCGTACTCGTTCATCCGCAGTCGGTGGTTCATTCCATGGTGGAATTCCACGACGGCGCCGTGATGGCCCAGATGGGCGTCCCCGACATGGAACTGCCCATACAGTATGCGTTGTCGTACCCGGAACGCCTGCCGCTATGCGCCGTGCGTCTCGATCTCGCCGCGCTCCGCGAGCTTTCGTTCTTCGATCCGGACTTCGAACGGTTCCCGTGCCTGCGGCTGTGCCTCGACGCGGGAAAGAACGGCGGTACCATGCCCGCCGTGCTCAACGCCGCCAACGAAGTGGCCGTAGCCGCGTTTCTCGATGGAGCGCTGCGTTTCGACCGGATAGCCTACGTGCTTCGAACCGTGTTGGATGGGCATTCCTCGTCTCCGGCGACCACGGTCGAGGCGATAGAGGAAGCCGACCGCGCGGGCCGCGAAGCGGCGGCGAAAATCATTTCGAACATCACAAGAACATAGGAAGGCGCGCCGGCGAAGGAAAACGGCGATATATCATGCTTCATCTCATCCAATCCTCGGCTATAGTCGCGCTGTTCCTCGCGATAGGACTCGTGGTCCTGGGAATACTCGTCCTGGTACACGAAATGGGACATTTCGTCGCCGCGAAATGCTGCGGTATCCGCGTGCTGGCGTTTTCCATCGGTTTCGGGAAGCCCCTGTTCGTGAGAACCGTTAACGGTACCGATTATAAGATTTGCGCAATCCCGTTCGGCGGCTACGTGGCCATGGCGGGCGAGCATCCGGAGGAGAATCAGGCGGTGAATCCGGGCGATTTCACCTCGAAGCCCATTTGGCAGCGCGCCTTGGTGGCGATTGCCGGGCCCGCCGCGAATTATCTCTTCGCGATGATGTGCCTCTACGCCGCGTTTGCGGTAGGCGTCAACGAACCGGAATACCTCAGGCGGCCCGTGGTGGGAGCGGTGCTCGACAGCTCGGCGGCGTGGAAGGCAGGCATCCTTGCGGGCGACAGCATCGCGGCCATGAACGGGAAGCCGATGCGCACGTGGGAAGACGTGGAGATGGCCCTTGCCCTGCGTCAACCGGCCTACGAGGTATCCCTCGTGCGTGACGGAACGCCCCGCACCGCGCAACTTGTCGTTCCGCAATGGCGCGGCAGGGGACTACCCAAGGACCCGACGGGGGGGCTGTTTCCCCTGTATACGCCGGTGATAGGATACGTGCGGGACGGCACGCCCGCGGCCGCCGCGGGGTTCAAGGGCGGCGATACCGTTGTAGCGATAGACGGGGAGAGGATAGTCTCGTGGGGCCAGCTCACCCAACGGGTGACGCGGTTCGACAGTACGCAGGGGCCCATGCGGTTTTTGGTGAAGCGTGGGGCCGACACCGTGCTGCTCTCGGCGGCGCCCGCGTTCAACGACGAGGCCAAAACGCGCCAAATAGGCGTGGCGCGGGGAAATTCTCCTTCAGTAAAGGTTCGATACGGCCTTGTGGGTTCGGTCCGCAAAATGCTCGCCGCGACGTGGGACAACACCACGCTCGTGTTTAAAATTCTTGGCCTGCTTTCGACGCAGCGGGTGTCGACCAAGGAATTGACGGGGCCGGTTGGTATCGTCCAGTGGATAGGCATCGTGGCCATGTCGGGGCCCATCGAGATAATCAGGCTCATGGCGCTCATCGGCATCAATCTCGCCGTTCTCAATCTGCTTCCGCTCGTGATAACCGACGGGGGGCTGCTTCTGTTCCTGCTCATCGAGGCGATACGGCGCAAGCCGCTTTCGCTGCGGTTGCAGTCGGTAATCAATCGCGCCGCCCTTGCGTTTTTCGTACTGTTGTTCCTGTATGTGACTTACAACGATCTCTGGCGCCTTCCCGATCTTATCAAGGTGATGACGGGGCACTGATGAAAAACCGCACGACGCCGGTTCTTGCCCTGGCGCTCGCGGCCGCCATCGCGGGCGGCCCGGCCCACGGGTACGAGCAGAAAACCGCCTTGCCCGACACGCTCACGCCGGAGCAGGTGCATCTGCTCGATTCCATGGAGAACGCGTTGCCGCTCAAGCAATGCGGATGCGACGCGCTGGCCCGCTGCCTGTCCAAGAAAACGCCGTGCCCGCTTGCGGCGCGGATTCATCCGTTTGTCAAATGGCTGGTGCAGCGCTCCACCACGCCCGTGAATATCACGGAGGAGACCGACAAACGCATAGAAAGCCTCACCTCCAACCGCACGGCCGCCATCGACACGGCCGGATTCGCCGTCGCGGGGGACAGGCGCGCCCGCATCCTTATTTTCGGCTACGTGAGCGCGTCGTGCCCCATCTGCCACTTCGTGACCCGCGAGCTGTACGACGCGGTGACCACCGGCGCGCTCGCGGGAAAGGCGCGGCTCGTGGTGAAACCGCTGGGCAGCGGGTTTGCCGACCGTTCGCTTATCGCGGCGAACGCCATGGGACGGTTCTGGGACTTCTTCATCGCGCTTGCCAAGACCAAGGGCCGCGTAAGCGAGGAGCTCATCTATTCGGTGGTCGACGGCCTTGCCATGTCCCACGGCGAATTCAAGAGCCTCGTCAACGCGCCCAAAACCGATTCCATCGTGAAGGCCTCGACCGCCGAGGCCGGGACAAACGGGGTAACATTGGCGCCTTCGTATTTTATCGGAGGGGTGCGTTACGCAAGCTACAAGGACCCGCTGTGGCTTATCGACGCTGTGGAATACCGCTACGAGGTTTCGAAAAGGCCCAGGTGAATCCCACAGCGAGCGCATTCCCCGCAGCTTGCTGCGGGGTCTTTCAATCCGGCAGGGCGGCGGTCGGATGGAAGTGAGCCGATTGCGGCACCGGTGATTTCACCGCGTCGCCCGTCGCCGCGTCGGCCGGGAGCGTCGAGTATGGACATAGCCAACATCCTCCTCGTAAGTTTCGACGACCCGACGCTTTCGGAACAGCTCGCGTCCCACGGCTACACGCCCGTCGCCGTCCCCGACGTTCCGTCGATGCTCGACGCAAAAGTTCCGTTCGGGCTGGTGCTCATAAGCCAGGAGGCCGTCGGCGACGCCGGCGCCGAGGACATGGAACGCCTCTATTTCGCCAGTAACGGCGCGCCCATCGCGGTCTACGTTAACGAACCGTCGGCTATTTCCCCGGGGCTTAAGCGCGTTCTCGACGAAGGCACGCTCGAACGCGTATACCGTCACGAGGTGGAAAACGGGCTCGCGACGAGCAGGATAGACCGGATGTACCTGTCAAGCGGCCTCGATGCCGCCGTGCGCGCGTACCGGCAGCGTGAGGAAGACAAGGAACTTCTCGGCAAGGAATTAAAGCTTCGCAACCTGGTGCTGGAGCATGAACGGGAACTCGGCACCGACATAACCGGCTCCATCACGTCGGGGCTCGTGGTGCTCGACGTGTCGGGCAAGATTTTCCTCATCAACGAATATGCCCGCAGGCTTCTGAGGCTTTCCATGGGAGAAATGCTGGGGGAACCGTACCGCAGGGTCTTCCCGGAGAAGGTGTCGCGTTTCGTGGAGAACGCGCTCAAGCGGGCGGCGGGGCCGTGGAAACGGCACGAAATAAAAAAAATAACCGTGGATGAGTCGGTGCTGGAAGTGGTGAGCTACCGCATGAACGACGGCGCCCACAATGCCACCGGCCTGCTCATGCTCATCAACGACGTCACCGATCAGGAGAACACCACTGCCCAGCTCTTCAGATCGGAAAAGCTCGCCACGGTGGGAACCATGCTGTCGGGTATCTCGCACGAGCTGCGCAACCCGCTTTCCATCATCAGCGCGCGTTCGCAGATGGCCCTCAAGAAAACCGAATGGGATCGGGAATGGGCCGTCAAGGCCTTCGAGTCGATAGACACCCAGGTGAACCGCTGCGCCGCAATCCTCAACAGCCTGCTCGATTATACCCGGTACAAGGCCGTGCAGCAGGCACTCCACAGGGTTGACGAAGTGCTCGACGAAACGCTCACGCACGTGGAGTACCGGAGCATTTTCGACGAGATACGGGTGGAGAGAAACTATCAGGCCGGGCTCGTGGTGTTCGGCGACCGGTCCCGCTTCATCCAGATTTTCCTCAACGTCATCCTCAACGCGGCCGACGCCATGTCGGGAAAAGGCGTGCTGCGGCTTACCACGTCGTCGGAGGAGACGTCGACCGTGCTCGTCGAGATTCACGACACGGGCTGCGGCATCGGCGTCGCGGCGAAAGACAGGATATTCGACCCGTTTTTCACAACCAAGGAACCGGGCAAGGGCGCGGGCCTAGGCTTGGCCGTCGCCTACAAAATAGTCCAGGATTCGGGGGGCGAGATATGGTGCTCCTCCGCGCCGGGCGACACGTCCTTTTTCGTGCGGCTCCCCTCGGGGAAAAGAAAGGTCTATGATAGGAAAACTGCTGCTGGTTGACGACGAGGCCGACTTCCTCGACGTCCTGTCGGAGTTCCTTTCCGGCGAAGGCTGCAAGGTGAGCACGGCTCTCAACGCGCAGGAAGCGTTTTTGCTTTTGTCGCGCGAGACGTTCGATCTTCTGTTGTCCGACATCAACATGCCCGGCATGAAGGGGTTCGAGCTCATCAAGGAGGCACGGAGGCTGTACCCGGCGCTCAAATGCGCGCTCATCACGGCCTATGACGTGCGCGACTACCTGTATATGGCGAAGCATTACAACATCGGCAACATCATCACCAAGACCACGCCGTTCAATTTCGACGAGGTATTGCTTCTTGTCAATAATATTCTGTCCGGCGACGTGTTCGGCCTCGATCATTACATGCACGGTGCGATACGCCGCACGATGGTTCGCGGCAGCAACGACATCGACGGCGTCATCCAGGGGATAGTGGCCGAGATGCCCGACCTGCGGCACAAGCGGAAGTTCCGCCAGGCGCTCAACGAGATAATCGTCAACGCCGTGTATTACGGGGCGAAGCATGAGCGGGGCGACAGCAAGGAATCGTGGCCGCTGGAAGTGACTCTCGCCCCCGAGGAAGAGATTCTCGTTGAATGGGGCGCCGACGACGAAAAGGTCGGAGTCGCGGTGTGCGACCAGAAGGGCGTTTTGACGAAGGAAGAAGTCCTGTTCTGGCTCGAACGCAACGCCTCCAAGGACGACAACGGCATGTCGGTGGGCCTGCTCGACGAACACGGCAAGGGCCTCTTCATCTCCCGTGAAACCATAGACCGTTTCATCGTGAACATCAAACGCGGGGAGAAGACCGAGATCGTGATGCTCAACTACAAAGAGGGGCTGTACGACGGGTATCGGCCGCTGTGGATACAGGAACTGTAATATGAAAAACGTAGTTTCTTTGGGGCGCCGAGTGCAGGGAAGGGCATAGAAACTGAACGGCAACAAATCCGCGCATACAGAGAAGATGGGCGTATCGCGTTGCCGGGATATTCTGTGAAGGTACGCTCTCTTCTATTTAAAGCGATACCGGCGGATATTCCTACCGGTATCTCACTACGGCCATTCCCTTGGTCCCCCAGAGTGATCGAGGAACCTCCATGCTCGTTATCCCGCAAGGGATATTCTTCCATTCAAACACTTTCCTTCCTTGCAGGGTAAATACTTCAACGTTCGTCACTCCTTGCGGAACGAGTATCTTGCCGCGCGAGGAGAGGGCTTGGAGCATCGAGGCGGCCGGGGCGTACAGGAATGATGCCGGCAACGGCTGTTCCCGAACGTTGGTGGACGTTCGGTCGACCCCCTCGGTGAGCAACCGGTAGAATTCGTTCCCCGCGAGGAAAAAACCGCCTTCGGTATATTCGTCGTGGTTGGTGGAATCGAAATTGTTGGAAGCCGATCCGCCAACGCCTTGCGACCATCCGATGAGGTTGGGCTGTTTCGGGTCGGCCCCGATACAGTCGAGCAGCCCCTTCCAGGCCTTTTTGGCGGGCCCGATAAAAGTCGCGCTGTCGATGATGTCGTTTCGTATCGCGTAGAAATAGCCGAACGCGAAGAACGCCGTGCTGCTGGCTTCCTTGTGCCATTCGGGATAGTTAATAAGGTCGCTTCGCCACATGCCGTCGGTCTGGTTCTGGAGGCGCAGGAGCCTGTACAGCACGGCGCGCAGCTTTCCCTTGTACCACGTACCGGAATAATGGTATTTCGGAAGCATCTGGAGTATCCTGGCCTGCGCCATTACGCCCCAGCCGCATCCACGCCCCCAGTACGACGAGCGCGGGTGTGACGTGTCGCTGCAATTGCTGTTGAAAAGGCTGTCCTTTACGTTGTAATGCCTCATTGCAATCGTGGTGCAAAACTTGTACAGCGAGTCGAGGATGACGGAATCGTGGTTTACCGCGGCCACGCGTACGAAATTGGCCGCCGACATGTGGTACTGGTCCACGATGGGCCATGAGGGTTGGATTTGATAGGTGTTTTTGTTTACATACACTATTGGAGCTGCTATCCATCCGGCGTTCGCCGGAATGGGATTCTGCATGTACGCTTCGAGGTAGGCCTGGTAGCAGCCTACATTGTCGGAATTCGTTGGCGCCGTGTCTCCCGACGACGAGAGCCAGTTATGGTTCGTTCCCCAGGCAATGGTGGAGTCGAGATAGGCTTTTTCCCTCGTCATGTAATACAGCGCCATGACGCCTTCGTAATACGTACCGCCCTGCCAGCCGTTGTTCTGGGTCGATTTAAGGCGCGCCTTGGCCACCCGTTTACAAGCACCTTTGATGCTGTCGGGAGTGAATTCCGGCTGGGAAAAAATTTGGAAACACAGCGTGACGACGAAAGTAACAAGCAGAATGATTCGATTGCGCATACGAGCCCCTCTTCCCGGAAAAACAAGTGCGGTTGGAATGTCGCTTATACAATACCGACGGTGCGCTGATAAAACTACCGGCGCCCCGTCGTGACGTTATCTGACGATTACCACGTTCCTTTCGTATAGACATGCTCCGTTGTCAAGCCTTGCCACGTATGTTCCCCTGCCGATTCCAATGGCCGAAAAAAGCACGGTTCCGAAACCCACGGACATGTTTCTCACCACCGGGGTAAGGTCCGCGACCAGGGCCCCTGCAAGCGTATAGATACGCAGGGAGGACGAAACCGGTACCGCAAGGTCAAAACTGAGCCCGGTCGAGGTCGCGCGCAGCATGCTTCCTCTAACGGGCATGGGAGTAGGTGCCGGCACGCTTGCGGCGACCGGCTCGTCGTAGGGATGCATCTTCACCGCCGTAGTGTATCCTCCGCCATAGGAAGTGTAATCTCCGTACATCCAAACGACGTCGGCTTTATCGTACGGCTTATGAAAGCGCGGGACGACGGGCCTGGTGTTTTTCTTGGCAGAGCCGCGCGTGATTGCGGTGGAGTCCCACGTGCTTCCGCCGTCGATAGTCGTCCACTTGTCGATCTCGTGCATGCCGTTTATCTGTCGCGACATGTAGATGTTGCCCGTGTTTTCGTGATCGAGCGTGATGCCGCCGGCAAAACCGTCTTCACCACCCATGGTAGCTCCGCTGTTGACGAGCATCTTCTTGAACCATGTCGAGCCGGTCCAGCGGATGTAATAGTAGACATGGTTGTTCCCGTCCTTGAATTGATCGTACACAATAACGGGCAGGCCGGCGTTGTCGAGCGCTATGTCCCAGGCCGAGCCGTGGCATTGGGAGGCCGCCGGGTTCATCACGGTGTCGAGCTTGGTGTTGGCGATGGGAAGCTGGTCCATGGTCGCCAGTTGCGTGCCGTTCACTTTCCAGAAGGCGCCGTTTTTATACTTGAGATAATATAAAGGCCAGTACCCGGCGCGGTGTCCCTTCTCAACGACAATGTCGATTTCATCCTTGCCGTTGCAGCAGTAATTGACATACGGTTTTGGCGTCCCGTCGGGATTTGTATAGTACTGTTTGGTGGCCGTCCATGTCTTCCCCCAGTCATCGCTGTAGGAAAAGCATGGATTGAGTCCGAGGCTTCTGTAAAACAGGTAAATCCTGCCGCTGTCACCCTCGTCGCTGAGCCACATCGGGTTGGGATAGCAGTAGGTAACGCCGGGAGCGACCCTGATTTCCGGGTTGAATGCAGAGATGTCTTCCGGGTTGGTGGAAATGTAGAGGCTCATGATCGCGCCGTCGTGGCCCGAGAAAAACACCATGAGCCTGCCGTCGGGACGCATGGAAAGGCTTGGATGGCTGTGGTCGTCATTTTGGCAGGTACCAACTACCTTTGTGGCGATGCTTCCTGTTTCATGGTTATATGTCCCAACGGAGATGGTGCCGGTATTGGAAATCCATCCTACATAGGTCTTCTTGTATGTGCCTTCATAATAGACGGCGTCAGGGTTGCCATACCATGTCCAGGCGCCGTTGTCGGTGATGGAGGTAAAGTTCGCGCCTTGCTTTGGAATCATCTGGGCATGGATATTCCATGCGATTGAAGCGATACAGAAAACGAGCCCGATGATTGATTTGCGGGTACCCATGAAAACCCCCGTGGTTATCTTGATAGAACAACGGTTTTTGAAACAGCGCGTTTCCCGTCGTTAAATATAAGGATATACGCGCCGTTTGTTTTGCCGATTTCGTTCAAGGGAACGACAGTGCGTCCCGCATGTCCCGCCCTCACAAGCAAAGACAGATCGTGAGCGAGACGGCCGTTTAGAGAATACAGTTTCAGCGAGGACGCGGCGGGATTGGAAATCGTCAAGGAAAGTCCCGAAGCCGTAACCCGAATCGCCGGTGTCGCGCCGTCTTCGCGCATCGGGACGTGGGCCGTCACGGGCTGCCCAAATGGATACATCTTCACGGACATGTTCCACGCGCCGCCGTTGTAGGTGGTATAGTCGCCGTAGTTCCAGATGAGTTCGACGTTGCCGCCGGTTTTGTGGCCCCTCGGTACGCACGGCCGGGTGTTTTTCTTTGCCGAGCCGCGGGTGATTGCCGTGGTGTCCCACGTGGAGCCGCCGTCGCGCGTAACCCACTTGTCAAGCTCGTGCATGCCGCCAATCTGGCGCGACAGGTAGACGACGCTGGTGTTTTCGTGGTCAAGGGTGACGCCGGCGGCGAATCCGGCTTCTCCGCCCATGCCGGCGCCGGCGTTGAGCAGGATTTTTTTGAACCACGAAGTCCCGGTCCACTTGAGGTACATGTATGAATGGTTGTTGTTGCCGTTGAACTGGTCGTACACCACCACCGGTTTCCCGTCATCGTCAAGCGCCACGTCCCACACCGAACCGTTGCAGCCCGCCGTTGCGGGATTGTGCATGGTGTCTATGAGGGTGTTCATGATAGGAAGGTTGGACGTGTCGCCGATTTTCTCGCCGTCCGCATTGTAAAATCCGCCTTTGGTATATTTCATGTAATACGCCGGATAGCTTGCGCCCCTGTGACCGCGCTCGATAACCATATGGATTTCGTCCCGGCCGTTGCAGCAGTATTTGCAATAGGGCTTGGGAGTGTTGTCGTTGTTCTGAAAGTATACCCGCGACGGCTTCCATGTTGTGCCCCAGTCGTCGGAGTAGGAATAGGAGGGCAGGGTGCCCACGCCTCGGATGAAGCAATACAGCCTGCCGCTGTCGCCCTCGGCCGAAAGCCACATAAGGTTGGGATAGCAGAACCCGCCTCCGGAAAGCGCCGTAATGGCGGGCCCGAACGAGGAAATGTCCTCGGGGTTGCTCGCAATATACACGTTCATGGTCGAGCCATCGTGCGCGCTGAACGCCACCAGGAGCCTACCGTCCGGCCGCATGATGATGCTCGGGTGCGCATGATCGTCGGTCTGGAACCCGGTGCGAATCACGTGCGTCACGGTGTCGCCGGTTTCGTGGTCGTAGGAACCGACGGCGATGGTTCCCGCATTTGAAATCCACCCTATATAGGTTCTCTTGTGGATGCCTTCATAGTAGACGGCTTTGGGTTCGCCGTACCACGTCCATATCCCGTTATTGGTGATTTGCGAGAAATCCGCCCCCGGAGAGGGGAGAGACTGGGCGTTGGAGGAGCGAATGGAGAGGATAAGAATAAAAACAAATGGAATACGAAGCGCCCATATCCGCGATGACATTGGTTTCCCCCTTGTGTCGGATAAGACTTCATCCTCCTCCCTTTCTCATGTGCCGGAAAGGGAGGGGTCAAATTCAAAAGGTCAAAGAAAACACTCTTGCTATTTCACGACCGCGATGTTCCGTATCATGCTGGTCCTACCGTCGTCAAACGCAATCGCGTAGGCACCCGGCCGCAGCATAAGCGGCAGCCGCACCGTTCCCGCGTTCAACGAGCGAAGCTGGGGCGTCAGATCGGAAATCAGGCCACCCTTCAGGTTGAATACCTTGAGCGATGCGTTTTTGGGCTTTACCAGCGTGAGACAGACCGCGCCCGTAACGATGCGCACCTCATGCAAGGCGGACGTGGTTTGTGCATGGCCGATATCGCGCGAGGCCGTCGTTTCGAGGAACGGATACATGCGTACCATCGCGTTGTAGCCGTCCGGGCTCATGCTGGTGTATACGCCGTTGAGCCAAACGACCTCCACCTTTGCTCCGGCTTTGTGATGGCGAGGGACGCACGGGAGAAAGTTTTTGTTTGCGGAATTCCGCGTAATTGCCGTGGAGTCCCAGGTCACGCCTCCGTCGTCGGTGGTCCACTTGTCGAGCTCGTGTACGGCGTCAACGGTGGTCCATTTGGTCGCGGAGAGGTTGTTTTTATAATTGTTGTAACTGGTGTCCATGATGTTAAACGGTGTAGCTGCGGGAGACAGAATCTGCCTGCACATCCAGATGTTGTTCGGGTTTTCGTGATCGAGCGTGATGCCGGCCGCGAACCCGCTCTGGGCGCCGCGGTACGCGCCGCTGTTGATGAGCGGACGCTTATACCACGAGGTGCCCGTCCAGCGCATGTACCAGTAGATGTTGACGTCGGTTCCTTTGAACATGTCCATGACGATAACCGCGTTGTTGTTCGCGTCGAGCGCCACGTCGTAACAGGTGTTGCTGCACCCGAAACGATTGGCGTAGAAGATGGTATCAAGCTGAGTGTCGAGCAGGGGTAGCTGCGCGAGCGTGGCGATCTGCCTGCCGTCCGCGGCCGAAAACACGCCGTTTTTATACTTTGCGAAATAGATCGGTTTTTCCGCGGAATTACCTTCACGATTCTGGCGCTCTATTACCATTTGTATCTGGTCGACGTCATTCGAGGCATATTTCATATACGGTTTATAGGCGCTGTTCGGATAGGTCGAAACGTGAAAGAGGTGGTAACGCGGATTTTTCCACGTTTTGCCCCAGTCGTCGCTCGTGGTGAACCACGGCTCCTGCAGCGAGTCGCGGAAAAAAAGGTAGAAACGACCGCTGTCGCCTTCGCTGCTCAGGAACATTGCGTTGGGATAACAGAACCAGCTGTTGGTGGCGGGATAAATGGGCCCATCCCAACTTGTGATATCCTCGGGATTCTTGGAAATATATTCGGACACCTGGGTGCCGTCGTGGCCCGTGCAAAAAACCATGAGCCTTCCGTCGGGCCGCATGATGACCGCGGGATGGTTGTGGTCGTCGCCGCCGTAGGGCATTGAAGGCAGGTTTAGGATCACCGTGTCTTTCGTATCGTGGTCGTAATAACCGATTTGCTTGGTGCCGCTTCTCATTGTCCAAGTGACATAGGTCCTTTTGTGGATTCCTTCATAATAAACCGCCTTGGGTTCCCCATACCAGGTCCACATGGCGTCCTGGCCAAGAGGCGCGAACTGCTCGCCGGGCTTGGGAATGGCCTGAGCTTTGGCGGATGAAACGCAGAACAACAGCGCGAACACAGTGCATGCGCACGGCAAAACGGCGGTTCTTTTTTTCATGATCACTCTCCGTATTTATTTGGTGGCTATAAAGCTGCCCACGGTTCTTGTGTTTCCGTTGTCAAGGTCAACGAGATATACCGCACGGGAAAGGTGCATGTTCGAAAAAGGAATCGTTACACTGCCTGCATTCATGGACCGTACGAGAGAAGTCAGGTCGGCGCTCAGTTTCCCGTTGAGGGAATACACCTTACAGGAAGCCTTTTCCGGATTAATCAAGGAAAACGTTATACCCGCTCGGGTGCAAACCATTCCACGCGGCGCGAACGTCGATTGGTATTGTGGTTGCACGGATGTCGTCGGAAGCGATTCGCCGGTTTCCCATGGAAACACCCGCACCGCGCAATCATACCCGTCCGAGCTCATGGCGGTATAAACGCCGTTGAGCCACATACAGTCGATTTTCATGTTTGGTTTGTGGTTGCGCGGCACGCAGGGCAGCATGTTTTTGTTGAGCGAACCGCGGGTAATGGCGAGGCTGTCCCACGTGACCCCGCCGTCGCTGGTGGTCCATCTGTCGAGCTCGTGCACCGTGTCGACGGTTACCCACGCCGTCGACTTGAGGTTCTTGTAATTTGCGGTGGAGGTATCCAAAAGGTCAAAGGGCGTGCCGGCAGGCTTGAGGAGCTGTCTGCACATATAGATGTTGTTGGGGTTCTCGTGGTCGAAGGTAAGGCCGGCAAAGAAGCCGCTTTGGGCGCCGCGGTAGGCGCCGCTGTTGATGAGCGGCCGCTTGAACCAGGAGCTGCCGGTCCAACGCTCGTACCAGTATTCATACAACGTCGTACTTTGGAAGGAACAGAAAAGGAGCACCGGATTGTTCGACGCATCATAGGCGATGTCACAGCAGGTATTGCTGCCCCCGGCTCCGTAGGTATAGGCATAAAAAATGGTGTCGAGCTGTGTGTTGATAACCGGCAGTTTGTCGATGGTGGTGATGACGGAATTGTCGGCGTTATAGAAGGTCTCATTGTTGTATTTCATGTAGTAAACGGGCCGCGTTTTTCCGTCGCCTTCACGATTCTGGAATTCGATGCAGATATGGATGGTCGACAGTCCGTCGGAGGCGTATTTGAGATATGGCTTGTACGCGCTGCCCGCGTATGTATACAAACGGGTTTTGCTACTCCAGGTGACTCCCCAGTCGTCACTGGTGCAGAAGGCTGGACAGTAATTGGTCGTTTCCCCGGTATATTGCGTATTATCACGATAAAAAATGTAAAAGCGCCCCTTTGTTCCTTCGTTCTTGAGGAATATGGCATTGCAGTAGCAATAACCGCCTTTCCCACCCGGATAATACGGCCCGTCCCAGGAGGTGATGTCTTCCGGATTTTTTGTAATGTACTCCGTTACTTCTCCGCCGTCGTGTCCGGTGCAGAAAATAAGCATTCGCCCATCGGGCCGCATTATGATGGACGGATGGTTGTGGTCGCTTCCGTTGTAGGGCATATGAGGGGCGAAGGCGGTGAATGTATCGCCGGTTTCGTGGTCGTACCAGCCTACGCCTTTATCGCCGTTACGGGTGTTCCAGCACATGTAGGTGCGTTTGTGAACCCCCTCGTAATAGACGGCCTTCGGCTCCCCGTACCATGTCCACATACCGTCCATCGAAATGGCCCCGAATTGTTCGCCCGGTTTTGGAATGGCCTGGGCGGGGGAATCGACGTATGCGGCGAGCAGTATCGCGCAGGCGCATCCTGCTAGTACGAATCCGCAGTGTGGGTTCATTGAATACCTCATGTTTTATTGAGAGACGATTATTTTGTCCACCATAGTTGAGTTTCCGTTATTGAGCCGGACCAAGTAAACGCCGGGCGTCCTCGAAAGTAAGGAATATGGAACGAACGCTGAGCCCTGTTTCATCGCGCGGATGTGTGCGGTGAGATTTCCGGCCAGTCTGCCGTCGGGCGAGTACAGCGCGAGGGACGAATGCGCCGGGTCGGCTATCGTGAAAGTGATGCCCGTTCGTCCGGTGATGAATTGCGGGATATGCGCCGGTTGGATTGCCGCCACAGGACTCGAACCCGTCGATTCGAGGAACGGATATACCCGCAACGATAGTTGATATCCAGGGATCCCGTTGATGGGTGTGGGACTCATGCTCTGATAAATACCGTTAAGCCACATCACCTCAATTTTAGTGCCTGGTTTGTGGTGCCGTGGCACGCAAGGCAGGCAGTTTGTGTTCATATAAACTGTTGAATTGGTATTCCGGGTGATTGGCATGGTGTCCCACGTGGCTCCGCCATCTTTTGTGGTCCACTTCTCAAGTTCGTGTGGGTAGGCAGAGGTTGTCCAGCATGTCGCCTTTAAATTCGTCTTGTAGTTGGTGTAGCTCGTGTCGGCCAAGTTGAACGGCGCCGCCGAGGGAGCAAGCATCTGGCGGCACACGTACACGTTGCTCGGGTTTTCGTGATCGAGCGTGACGCCGGCCGCGAATCCGCTCTGCGCGCCGCGGTACCTACCGCTGTTGACAAACGGCGTCTTGAACCACGTGGTGCCGGTCCAGCGCATGTACCAATAGATATTAATTGAGGTGTCTTTGTACATGTCCATCACGGTAACGGGATTGTTGTTCGCATCGAGGGCAAGATCGTAGCAGGTATTGCTGCATCCGAAGCGGTTCGCGTAGAAAATCGTATCCATCTGGTAATCGTGGACCGGAAGTGTTTCCATTGTCGCAAGCTGCCTCCCGTTGGCGCAGTACCAATTGCCGCCCTTGTATTTCATGAAGTAAATAGGTTTAACGGCGGAATTTCCCTGGCGGTTTTCCCTTTCCACGACAACGTGAATTTCAAGGCTGTCGTCGGAAGCATACTTGCAGTAAGGTTTGTAGCTTCCCCCAGTGAACATATGGTATTTGCGGCTCCACGTGAGGCCCCAGTCGTCGCTGAAGCAAAAACAGGGTTCCCAGGTTACCGTTCCATCGGGATATCCACCGGAATTGTCGCGGAAGAACAGATACATGCGACCCTGAGTGCCTTCCCCCTTGAGAAAGATGGCATTGGGATAGCAATAACCGCCGTTCCCTCCTGGATAAATGGGGGACTCCCAGGAGGTAATATCTTCGGGATTCTTGGAAATCAATTCAGTGATGTTGCCGCCGTCATGGCCGGTGCAGAAAATCACAATCTTGCCGTCGGGCCGCGCAATGATGGCCGGATGATTGTGATCGTCGGCACCATAGGGCATGGGAGGCAGGGTTGTTACGAGGGTGTCCTTGGTGTCATGATCGTAATACGCAATGCCCTTGGTGCCGGTCGACGTATTCCAGGCCATGTAGGTGCGTTTGTGCGTTCCCTCGTAGTAAATCGCCTTGGGCTCCGCATACCAGGTGTAAATTGCGTCATTTGTCATCGCCGAGAATTGTTCACCCGGCTTGGGAATCCCCTGAGCGCTTAAATTGAATGAAAGAGCGATGGAAAATAGTGCCGCGGACCAAACAGAAAGATTGCCTTTGCTCATGGAGTCCCCCTCATGATTGACCATCTGCCGTTTACGGTATGAGATCGGTTCGCATACCGCTATTTTCACCCGTGTTAATACCGGTTCGCTATCAAAATCGGCGCCCCGTGTCCGGAGAGAACTCTGGATGCGAGACTCGCGTTCCCGGACACTTGCCGTGAACGCGAGTCCACCATTTTTCCCCTCATGCCGCCGTCGGCGGTTTTCCTTTACAGAGCCGCTCGTGTGACTTCCGCTATTGAACGATGCAGTTCTGCGTATAATTCTTCCTTCCGTCGAACAGCCGAGCGATGTACGCACCATGCGACAGGCCAAGCGCTTTGTACTGTATGGTATTGACGCCGGCGTTCATCCGTCGTACGTCTGCGCTAAGGTCTGCAATCAGCCGTCCCCGCGCGTTGAAAATCGCAAGCTTGGACGATGCGGGGGAGACGAGCGTAAAAGACAACCCTTTTGCCAGCAGGTTTATTCCGGATTCTTTGGGCGCGCGGCGTTCGAAACCGGATTTGATCGGCGTAACGCCGTCGGCGATTTTCGTGGAGTCGAAGGTGTACATCTTCACGTCCATGTTGAATGGACCGCCCCACGAAGTATACGTACCATAGTTCCAAACCACATCAATCTTTCCTCCGGGCGTATTGCGGGGCACGATTGGCCGGCAGTTTTTGGCTGCGGAGCCGGACGTGATCTGCCAGATTTTCCAGGTTCTGCCTTTGTCGGAGGTGACCCAACGCTGCAGTTCAAACACGCCGTTGACCTGGGCGCTGAGGTAAACGATATTCGGATTTTCGTGGTCGAGGATGAGCCCTCCGGCAAAGCCGTTTTCGCCGGCCCCCGGCTCCGCCATGGGTGCGCCGCTGTTGATCAGGAAATAATGGTTGAATTTGGTACCGTCCCAGCGGAAGTAGAAATACCGGTGGTCCTGCCCGGTGGTTCTCTGATATACATCATATACGAATACCGGATAGCCGTCGTTGTCCAGCGCTATGTCCCAGCCCGTCCCCACAATCGTTCCGGGAACATCGGGGAAATTGTCCGGGTCGAAGACAACGTCTATCTCTGCAGCTGTAATCGCCGTGGTTGTGGCCTGTGCAACCGTTTTAATCAGGGTCCCGTCCATGCGATAGAATCCGTTGTTGTAATAGTACATGATGTAAGTCGGTTTCGAGGGGGCGTTGTTGCGGTTGTCACGTTCGATAAGCATGTATATCTTGTCCTTGCCGTTCGATACATACTTGCAGTAAGGCCTGAGTCCGGTTGTCGGAGAAGCACCTGTTAACCCTTCGAAATACCGGATCGCCGACGACCACGTGGCGCCGTTGTCCGTGCTGGTGATGAAATGAGGCTGGCCCGCATCATAATTGACGCCTGCTTTGGTGGGCCCTCGGAAGAAACAATACAATTTGTTCGCTTCGTCGCTCAGCTGACATATGTTGGGATAGGTGCAGGTCCCCGAGAACGCGGTTTTCTCCGCGTCCCACGCGGATATGTCCTCGGGATTGGTCGAAGTCCTGCTGTACAGCGCCGTTCCGTAATGCGTGCTGTACATGGTGAGTATCTTGCCGTTCGGCAAAACATGCAAGGAGGTCGTATTGTGGTCGTCAAAACCGAAGTTGCCTTTCAGATCGAACGTCTGAATCGTTCCGTTGGAGTGATCGTACGAAGCAATCGAGGCCTCACCCGGATTATTGTCGGAATGGAAATAGCCCACATAGGTTTTTTCCTTCGTTCCCTTGTAGTACACGGCTCTCGGATCGTGATACCACGTCCAGCATCCCTGCGTCGCCAGCGTAGCGCACGCCACGCCGGCTTTCGGGTATTCGGCAGATTGAACCGTTACGAAACTCCCGAAGAATGTTGCCGCCGATGCCGCAAGCATGAGCGGTTTGAAGAGCTTGACCATAGGGGGGGGGACCTTTCTTAAAATGGTAAAAGAGTATCGTCGACGTTGATGAACTTTTCTATTTCAAGATTTGAGCATGGACAAGATACACTCCCGGCAGGAGCGAATGGCTTCTCAAATCGGAAACCGTCGAATACGTAACAGCTCTGCCGTTGGTCAAATAAACCGTTTTTGTTCCCAAACCAGTCTTGTCGAAGGCAGACCAATTGCTGCCATCAAAAAAGATTCTGCACGTACCATTTGAATGCCTGGTCGGGACGGACGGACGAGCCGGGAGCGCGTTGTTGGTCGAGCCGCATTTGTCGTAGGGCCCCCAGTTTCTGCCGCAAATGGAATCCGCGACGCGGTTGGCCCATTTAAAATCACCGTTATGGTCGTAATGCGTGTACAAACCGTCCTCGGTGTACATGGTGAGGCTGTCGGTTGGGATTACAACCGAGTTGGGAATGTTTTGCGCAACGAGTTTGTTCTGGGCCATGAGGGCGCGTATTGCGCCGGCCCATGGCCCTGTGATGCTGTAATCGTCGGTCGTCGGTTTCTTAGGGTTTCCTCCCATAAGGGGATAATCCGACTGGATGAACGGCAAATCGGGGATGTCGAGCTTGGTTCTTAAATAGGTGATGACGCTGTCGATATGGGCATAATAGTTCACGATGTTCGTGTAATTCGAATCCCCGTTGCAATACTGAATCTCCACGATGTTGAATATCATGACGACGCCCGCGATGTGGCAATTCTGCTTGAGGGCATTGCCCTGAGTGACGAATGCCTTGAGGTCGCCGGAGTTAGGAGGCGAAAAATGAGTGAGCTGCCAGGCCGACCCGGATAGCTGCGCCACGCCGAAATAGTATCCCGGGTAATCCTTCACCATTCTTTTGAGAAAAGGGGTTCCGGGGCTATACTTGACAACAGCGTTGAGAGGGTTTTTTGAGTCGAAGCACATCGGGTCGACTCCGGGCTGCCAGGAATACTGCGGCGGGCAGGGTTTTGCATAGGTATAGCAATTGTTGGTCATCACGTATTTCCACGCATAATTGTTGGAAATCGTGTCGGCCGGAGTGTCCCTGCCCGACATCACCGAATTGCCGAGGAACAAATACAGATATATCGAGTCTCTCGGCACGAACTTTCCGCCGAGCATGAGACCGGCTTGCCCGGCCGATGAAATAGGGAAGAACAATACGATTGAAAGGAATGTTCCTGCCCTAAGGATTGCGCTGAACAGATTCCTCATGTGGAATGCCAGTCCCTTTTGATATACACTCGATGCTTCGGGAAAAATCACCTACCTCGCCTCACGAATGAAATATATGCCAGGAAGCAGCCGTAGACTTCGGATGGACGCAGGCGACGTTCCGTTGAAAACCCTTCCGTTGGACGTAAATAGGCTGAATGATTTTCCGGCTTTACAAAATACCGACCAGTTGGAACCATCAAAAAGAACCTTCTTGAGGCCGGGGATGGAAGCCGATGCCATTGTGTGCTGTTGGCGTGATACCGATACGGGATACGGTACTATTTGCCGCGCGAGCACGGAGTCACCTGTGCGATTGCCCCACCCGAGGTTTCCTCCCCGGTCGTAATGCGAATAATAGCCGGCAGGAGTACAAGTGAAACAAATGGTGAGACTGTCCGTGGGGATTACAACCGAATTCGTGATAGTAGTTGGAATCTGTGCAATCTGGCGCATGACACTTTTGGCGACGGCAAGCGAAGTATCGTATTTGGCCCCTGTTGGGTTGCTGCCGGCCATGACCGGATATCCGGCATGGATATAAGGGAGATTAGGCATGTTCAATGTACTACGGACATTCGCTACCATTGCCTGAACCTTCTGCAAATAGTTCGCGGTATCGCTGTTCTGAACTTCAACCAAATTGAGCATTGTAACATATGCGGCAATCGTGAGGTTTGGCTTCAATAAATTTGCGTACTTTAGGAGCGTATCGATACTGGCCGCATGGGAATTGAAATGGCCTTGGAGAGTCCACCCTGAATTGGAGAGTTGCATGATGCTGAAGTAATAATTCGAAGGATACAACTCGGCAAGCCTTTTCATGAAAGGCATGGTGGGGCCGCCCCTCGGGGTATTCAAAGTATTGTAAGCATCGACGCAAATGGGTTCCCTGGCGGGAAGCCAATCATAATTTGCCGGACTAATTTCGAATTTCCATAACCGTGGATTGGTCACAATGTCGGGTGAGGGGTCTCTTCCGCTCATCGCCGAATTTCCACCGCAAATAAAAAGGAAAATGCTGTCTTTGGGAACTAGTCTCGTGGTTCCAGGAAAGGTGATGCCATTCTGAGAAAAAGCCGCACCGGAAGAAAGTATGAGGACTGAAACAGTAAGCACGCATTTCACACGGTTAAAGAACGAACGCATAATATTATCCTTTCTCTTAAATTTGGAATGTTTTTCTTGCTTCACAATACTGGGTATTTAAACCCCAGCCCGATGGTAAATCCTCCGAGGTTGAGCCTGTTTTTATAATCGAACTTAAGCCCCGCTCCGAGAAATATCGGAAAAACTTTGTCATTCTTTTCAATATTGTACTGCAGGAGAAACGAAGGAAGCGCTTCCTGTGAAGCCGTACTTTTTTTAAGGTATTCCCATGTGCCGTCGGAAAGCTGTCCGGCTACGAAATAGGAATCGGTATTGATGGCATTCCCATTGTCAAGAGATGCTTGCGCCTCCTCTTTTGAAGCAAAGGCGGATGCGGTGTGATCTTTACTGTACACGTCCTGTTTGTATGGAGCGGCAGGATAGTAGTACCCAACGTTGATACCATGACTGACTGTTTCCGTCTTCAGCCCGAAAGCGGCGTAGACTCCGATATAATCAGGACGGTTGATTCCTGCATCATTCCGAGCACCCCATCCGTCGCGTGCGAATTCCAGGTTTTTTTTGTTGTAAAGAATTTTAATGGTTCCGGGAGTAGACGACGTGTCTATTCCGTATTCTGTTGTTCTTACTGCAAGCAGTCCCGCACAATACGACGCACCGATGTTAAAGATTCCCCATTCCGGAACAAGAGAATAGCCAAGCCGTGCCGTAGCGCTGAAGATTCCTGAACCGGGCTGAAGCTGGGGAGAAAGGAAGTTTAGATCATCATCGTCCTTCATAATGCTCGAATAGCCAATGGGAAAACCGAGCGTAAGCCCCGCATCGAATCGTTGTTTCTTTCCCCAAGAGCGGCTTATATCGGCGGCGAGATCGCCAAAAGGCCCGGTTTTTCCCTCTGGCCCTTGCCGAAGCAGGAACGGCATTGTGAGTTTAAGGTCGAGGACATTTTGCGGCTGAAAAAGAAGGCTGAGGCGGGCGGAGGTTGTTTTGTAATTATAACTGCCGTCGAAATTGGTGACGTTTGAAACCATCGCTTGGCTGAAGATGACCTCTGCGGTAAGCAATTTGTCGGTGAGCCCCTTGCCAATCCATTTCAACGACATTTCATTAGAAATATCGAGGGGACATTCTCCGACCTGCATCGTCTGTGCTTTCAATTGCGAAACGAACGCCGTAAAGATAATGAGTACAATGAAAGTACAGCGAAAATACGGCATCACGAAATCCTTTCGTTAAAATCTTTCAAACGACGTTGACAGTGGTACCGCGCTAATAAACGGGGAACTTGAAACCAATCCCCGCCGAAAAACCCGAGAATATTATTTTGTTGTCGAACTCCAGCTTGACAATACCGCCAAGAAGCAGGGGAAAAAGCATGTCGCTTTTTTCAATGCTGTATTGTACGGTCACGCCAGGCAATGTTTGTCTCGGAGAAGGCATTTTTTTGAGGTAATACCATGTACCGGTACTCGACTGGTTTAATAATACGTTGATGGTGTCGCCGCGCGAAATTTCCCCGGAGTTGCAGGTGTCGAGATACGCTTGGGCATCACTCCGCGTGGGAAGGGTAGCCAGAATCGAGGTCTCCGTGACCACGCGTTGTTCAACAAACCCTTTTGTCAAAGGATGGCTATAATTGATACTGAACCCATGCGTGAAACTTTCTTGGCGGATTCCGAAGTCGGCAAAGAAGCCGATATAATCGGGAGTGTACAAGCCCGCATCATTCCTGGCGCCAAATCCTTCACGAACAAAGGCGAACGTTTGGTTTTTTGAATATATTTTGGCGTCCCGGAGGGTCACTGGCCTGTAGTTTTCTATCTTGACGATGGCGGTGTCATAACCGTAGTCGGTGGTCTTCAGAGCGAAAAGTCCGCCAGAATAGGTTCCTCCAAGGTTGATAATCCCCCAATCGAAATCGAAGTTGTATGAACCCCGTATCGATGCGGAAAATAATCCGCCGCCGATCTGGTTATCTGGGGGCATCGGCTGGATGCCGCCTTCCATGATTGAGGAGTTGCCTGTTGGGAATATTGCAACAAGGCCGGCGTTAAAGCTGCCCGTTGGGCCGAATTTTCTGCTCAAGTCGAGACTTAGGTCTCCAAATGGCCCGGTGTTGGTAAGAGTTCCATTTTTTATGTTGATGCCTTCTTTGAAAAGGAAGGGCATGGAAAGCTTAATGTCTAGGATTTTTGGCGGATGATAGTAAAGACTTACAAGGGCCGATGTAGTCTGCATCCGGAGGCTTCCGTTATATTCCGAGTCGAAAATTGAGTCGACGCCGCTCACTTTTGTCGAGGTTTTGGGCAGCATTCCCTCGCCAATAATGAGTTCGCAATCGAGTAATGCACCGGAAACGCCATTCCCGATCCACTTGAGTTGCGCATCGCCGGATGCGCCTCCCGCGCTCGATCCGCACCCTCCAACGGCGGTCCAAGGAGTAACAAGGGGGGGCGCCGATGAGACGGCGTTGAATCGGATACTGAAAAAGCCAAATACGGCGACAAAAAATGCCGCCGCCCCGAACACAAGAGTTTTACTTGCGGATTTAGGGAACTTCATGATACTATTGCTGCTTTCTTAGGATGCTCACTCTGTGTTTCTTGTGTTAGTTATTGCCAGCCGGATGTCACTAACTTCCTGACTTTATTGGAAGTAATAATACCACAAAGTTACTTCGCGAGCAAGAGGTGCGTGTAAATTATTACTCCGGCAATTATATAAATCTCCTTATCCGGAGCTATTGACGAAGGATAAGTGTTCATGGTTCGACATGCTCACCACGAACGGTCTTTTGTTTTTCCCCATCTTTAATTGGCGGAGTAATAATAATCGGAAATGCCACATTCTCCTGTTTAACGCTGCAAACCGGAATCTTTAGTGATTAATCTATCAAATTATTAAAATAGTCACCACTTTTTTTTTCTTACTTCAAGTAAGAAGAGAAGGGGGAGTGCTTTAGTGCCTATCTCCAGCAACAATAATCGGTTATTTTTTTTTACATCCCATGCCATGAATGCATCTAAAAGCTGGTGCAAATGGGTAAGAAAAATTGCCATGTTTAATTGCTTAAAGTTTTGAGGCAGGAACGGTTGCGTCGAAATGGTTGTCCGATAAGTGTTCGCGAAAACACATTGTGTTCGCAATATATGTTAATAACAACTTAAATATAATCAATTAGTTATAGTTATTTTAGTTCGCAAATATATTGTTTTACTAAGAAAATTTACAGTTTCATCTTAGATTATTTGTAGTATATTTAGCCCCAATGTCATCCCGCACGGTCAAAATATTTGAATACACCGACTATCGGTTTTTTCTGAAGGATTTTTATTCGTTCCAGAAGAAAAACAGCCGGGGGTTTTCTTTTCGTTCTTTTTCAAAGGCGTCGGGAGTCTCGCCGAGTTTGTTCAAGGATATTATTTCGGGCAGGCGTCAGCTTACTCTCAAGGTAATGGAAAAGTATTCACGGGCGATGCATTTGTCGGAGCGGGAGACCGAATATTTTAGGGCGCTTGTCGAGTTTGTAAATGCCAGAAACAACGGAAAGAAAAACGACGCGTTTACTGCAATGGTGCGTCACAGGCGCCGAACCAATCTGACTTTGCTTGATGAAAAACAGTACGAGTTTTATTCGAATTGGTATTTCAGCGCTGTTAGGGAACTAATCACGTTGCCTGATTTTCGAGAAGATTACGCTTGGATGTCACGTGCCATCGCACCGCCAATTACCCCGGGCCAGGCAAAGAAGGCGCTGGAAGTACTTCTCCACCTAAACCTTATCAAGCGAAACGCCGTAGGAAAGCTTGAACTGTGCAATACGGCGATATCCTCAAAAGCCGAAATGAACTCCATGCTGCTCCGGAACTATCATCACGAGATGATACGGCTCGGACAAGAGGCGCTGGAAAGGTTTGAGCCGCGGGAAAGGGAAGTGAGCTCACTCACTCTTGGCGTTTCCGATACCTGTTTTGAAACAATCAAAAAACGAATCAGAGACTTTAAGGAAGAAATTCTCGCTATGGTGGTCGAAGACAAGTCCAAATCACAAACCGTGTGCCAGCTTAATTTCCAGTTCTTTCCGCTCCTCGCGGGGCGCCCCAAGAGTCCTCAGCAATTTATATCGGAGGAGCCCAAGGCATCATGAAGACTTGTGTTTGTCCGGTACTGGCCGTGGCGGGTGCTCTCGCCGTCTCCATGTTGATGCAGTGCTCTTCAACTACGGTCGCGGGCAGTGGCTCTCAAGCCGGGAATGGAAAAGTGGAATGCTTGGTCACCGATTTCAATGGAACGGCGTACTCCAATGTTCGCGTGACCCTTAAAAGAGTGAAAATAACCAAGAGCGACGACAGCGTTCTTTCCTCGTGGACAAGATTGACCGACGTTGACGGTCACTGCGGATTCGACAGTCTGCCGTCAGGCAGTTTTACCGCGGAATGCGGCAACCGGGACAGCGGGGCGGCGGCCCTTGTTTCCAAGGTATATTCGGACATGGACTCCGTCATTGTCCTATACATGGAACCGACCATCACCGTTAAGGGAAGACTGCTCATGGCGACCGGCATCAATCCCGGTTCCGTATCGGTTTTTGTTCCCGGATGCCAGGAAAGCGTGAAGCCGGACACAAACGGTTTCTACGTCCTTCCCAACGTTCCACTCGGGCAACACGATATCTGTTTCCGCATGAATTCCACCATCAACTATCTGCCCGTCCGGGTCGAACGTTCGACGGATGGTACTGTCTTCCTTAGGGACGTAACGTTTGCCGAATCCGCTTCCGCCGCGGCTGAAGTTTATAGTTTTTATGAAACGACGCTGTCGCCGACTTTCGCCGTTGTGTTCACCGCATACGATTCGGCCAGGACTCCGGCATGGTACGAAGGAAAGGATTTTTCGCCAGTGCAATACTATCGCGTGGTGGAAGGAAAACTTGCGAAGGTTGACGAACAGGCCGAGGTTTTTGTCGTCCTTGACGATTTCGACGATGGGGATAGCCTTTCGAACTTGCATCCGATTACGGGCCACAGCGGGTGGCAGGTGGTGACCGACGCAAAAGAAGGCGGTACGACTCAGCTTCTGCCTTTCGGTACCGCCCAGCATTTTGCGGAAGCGCTCACCGGGACCGGGGCATACAGCGGGAAGAGCTTCATGGTCACGTTTCTCATGGGAACGACGCCTCCTACCCTTACGCCGTTTTCCTACATTACCTGCACGGTTTCGCCCCGTGGCAGCGGCTATATCAATCTTTCCGCGATGACGTCGTTTACGTTCCAATTGATGGGAAAAGGTACCGTTCGCGTGGTGTTCAGGTCGCACAAGGCGCTTGCGGGATACACCGCCGATCAATGGTGGGGGCAACTCAGTACGGTACTTACGTGTCCTCCGTCATGGGAAACAATCACCATACGCCCATCCGATATAAAGGCTCCTCCCGGATCGAAACAGTTTGCAAACGGCCTCACGTGGGCGTCGGTGCGGGACAGTGTAGATCGGATAGAATTCGCGGCCTGGATGAACAAAGGCGACACGGTCGTTATGGACCTTGATAACATAGTAATTCACGGACTGTCCGACGCCGACTTTCGCTAAGAAATATTTGGCAAGGAGCGTAATCGATTATGAGAGGAAAGACATGAATCGACGAATCGTTCTTCTGTTCCTTTTGGTTACGGCTGGTGTTGCGTCGGACGTCGGTGCGGCCGGTGGATGGAAATTGTTCTGGTCCGACGAGTTCAACGCCAATGGTTTTCTGGACCCGGCAAACTGGTGGGTCCGCGTTGCTCGCCCGGGATGGGTAAACGGCGAGCAACAGGCATATACCGCCGGACACGATCAGGCGAATTCGAATGTTTTCGTGAAAAACGGATATCTTATCATCGAAGCGAGAAGACACGGGGACAGTATAACCTCGGGCCGCATAGAAGGTGAAAACCTGCGAAATTTCATGTACGGCAGAATGGAGGCGCGCGCCCGTTTGCCCGTCACGAAGGGAATGTGGCCCGCGTTCTGGATGCAGGGGTGGGATATCAACAAAGGTGCCGGCTGGCCCGCTGCCGGTGAGATCGATATCATGGAAGGGAAGGGAAGGCTTCCAAGCTGGACATCGGGCGCGTTTCACTGCTCCGCCGGAACACCCGTCAAGTCAGGAAATTATACGCTTCCGGCGGGAACCACTAACTTTCATGACGCTTTTCATACCTTCGCCGTCGAGTGGAGTCAAGACTCCATCCGGTGGTATGTCGACGCCGTCAATTTCTTGACGATGACAAAAGAGCAAGTCCCTACCGCTCCCATTAACAAGGAGTATTTCTTTCTTGTTAACGTCGCGGTCGGCGGCGGCTTCGACGGCAACATCGACAATACCACGGTATTCCCCGAAAGCCTCATAGTCGACTACGTTAGAGTATATCATTGGGATCCGACTCTTTCCGCAACGACTCCCGGCGGCCTCCGGAATGTTTCGCGTGCCGTTCAAATGGATGACGCGGGTGGATTCGTCACCATATCCCTGCCGTTTGAACAGAGCTATGCGTGCGAGGTCGTATCTATTGCCGGAAAGAAAGCGATCTTCGTCGACGGCAGAGGCGCATCTATCCGGTTTTCGACCGCGGGACTTGCGCCCGGAATTTATTTCGCGCGCGTCACCGGTAAACGGGAGTCGTGTATCCGCCGTTTCGCGGTAGGGGGAATGCGATTGGCTGGGAAATAAGACAGTAAGGCCGCCGTGTGCGATTGTCCGGTTAACTGCCCCCCCTCACAAGCAGACCGGGCACGCATGCGGCGGTCCTTTTTTAAGGATTTGCCGGACTAAGCGTACGCAACGATATTTTTGGGCAATTTTGAGCACTTTCCCGTTCTCACCCGGGGGCTTTGTATAGGGGCGGACAAGGAATTTTTCAACGCCTTGTTGAGCCGGCTTTGATTTAAATGAATAATGCGGGGATTTTTGTTATATTTATTGATAGCCCCGTTAAATTGAGTACGAAAATATTTGATTGGCGAAAGAAATCTCAAATCAACCCACCGGGAGGACCTGATGAAGAAGTTGTTTTCCTTGATTAGTGCCGTTCTTTTTCTGGCCGCAACCTCGGTTCTTGCCGCGCCGCCAGCCGGATACAATCTGGTTTGGTCGGATGAATTCGACGGCACGTCCCTTGATGCCAACAACTGGACCAATGATGTGGGTACCGGATACAATGGTTGGGGAAACGGTGAAAAGGAATATTATACCGACGGCGACAATCTTGAATTCGGCAACGGAGCAGTCACGATGGTCGCCAAGCTCGAGTCCATGGGCGGCATGGACTATACGTCGGCCCGTTTCACATCGCAGGGAAAGAAGTTTTTCACCTATGGCTACATCGAATGCAAAATGAAGGCGGCTTCGGGAAAAGGATTGTGGAACGCGGTCTGGATGCTCGGAGAAGATTTTCAGAATGACAATGTCCCCGGAACCTCTACGCCGTGGCCAGCCTGCGGTGAGGTGGAAATATACGAATCGAGAACTGGGCAGCAACAGTACAGCAATTGCGCCGGAGACAATTACTTTATCGGCACTTGTCACTATGCGGCAAACGGAACCGGCCCGGCGAGCTTTCATTCGCAGGGTTACTGCAACGCGGAATGCCTTTGCAAGGGCTATCATTTGTACGCTGTTCAATGGGACGAGACGAAATTTCAGTATTTCTTCGATGGTCAGAAGTACTGGGAGTATCCAATCACCGCAAGCTATCTTACTTGTTTTCACCAGGACATGTTCATGCTCTTTAACATGGCGGTGGGCGGCAACTATCAGGGTAACCAGATTGACGCTTCCACGTTCCCGGCGCGCATGTACGTGGATTACATCAGGTGGTACCAACTGGGAGCGGGAGTGGAAAAAAATGTCGCGAAACAAGGCGTGCATCGTTCATTTACGCTGGAAAGTCCGGCTTCCGCGCAACTCAGGGTGTATAACATAAACGGACGGCTCGTCGCCGACCTTACGGGAAAAGTACGGGCCATGCGAGCGGGCGACAACGCGCTCACGGCCGTTCCCGCCTCGCTCACGACGGGAGCCTACATCGCGCGGTTCGTCGACAACGGGAAGGCTCTGTCGCAGAGGCTCGTTTCGGCGAGATAAGGCGACCGCCCAACGAAAGTTTCTACACGACGCCCCTCGTTTCCCTTGAGACGGAGGGCGTTTCTATTTGGAGAAGACGAGCCTGATTGTTTTCGTGAACCCGTGATCCGAGTCGTCGGCATCGGCGGCCTTGAACCTGCAGAAGTAGATTCCGCGCGAGAGATGTGAACCGTCCCACGAATACTGGTATTCACGCGGCCCCTGCTCGCTTTCCAGTGGACGTTCGAGGAATCGTCCAATCGCGTTGTATATGTCGAGCGTAACGTGGGCGGAAGCGGGGAGGGCGTATCTGAAAAGAACCGCCCGTCCGGTCACGCAGGCCTCCTGGAAGGAAAATTCCTTGGGAATCGAACCGGACGGGGAGGTCTGCGTCACGGGAGCGTTCCCGCATTTTCCAATGGTAAAGATGGTATCGTACGGGACGGCGCAGTTGCTTTTGAGCACGAACATCGCCGAATACACGCCTGCCTTCGCGGGAAAGAAACTCACGGTATCGAGGCAAGAATCGCCCGGAGCAATATCCCTGATTTTAAACATGGTAAAAGATGTATCCGATGCATTATCGGCGGCGGTAAGCCGCGTTACCTGCGATATCCTGAGCGTGTCGTTCCCGGTGTTTTTTACCAGGAATGTCCGAAGAAGGGGGGCCGTCGGCGGAGCGGGTACGTCGAAAAGTACCGAATCTTTGAGCGCGGAAATCCGGGGAGCGGTTCCGATGCCCGTTACGCGAACCGTGTCGGGACTTGAGGAGGCGGTGCTGAAAATAACGATAAGCGCCGAATCGGAACCCGGGCGCCGCGGCCCGAACGAGATTGTGTCCGATACGGACTGCCGAGGAGGAATCTTGAACGCCCCGGCGCTGCAGGCGAATGCGGCCGAGCTTGTCTTGATAGAAGCTATCACCAGCGTGTCGCTGCATCCGTTAAAAAGGGACAATACGGTATCCGCGATCGTTCCGACGGCGACACTGCCGAACGAGACGCGCGAAGCGCTCATTTCGAGCAATCCGGAATCGGGCGTCGCGGCAACTTGGACGGAGAAATCGCTTTCGGCTCCGGCGCTGTCGATCACGGTAACGCGGAAGAAATACGGCCGTCCATTGGTCAGGTCGGCAAGCGTCTTTGCGGTGTCGAGAGGAGAGCCGGTGGAGTCGCGTTTCGTCAGCGGCGCCGTCCCCGTCCCTGCATACACGATACTGCGTACCGCGTCGGCGGCAAGGGTGCGATTCCAGGCGAGCGTAACGATGCCGTTCCCCCGGCGGGCATACAGCCCCGTGGGCGGCGCCGGCTTGTTCGAAAAGAGCCAATTGCCGTTTCCGAGGCTGTCTATGCATTTGCTCGCGGTTCCCTGATGGAGAAGCGCCCTGCAATTCTTGAGCACCGCATACCGGGCCTTGAGTGAAACGGCCGCGCTGAGCGTGCATTGCACGGCGTTTACAAGTGAGAGGTACCGATCTATTCTTCCGCACACCACCGCCGAGCCGAGCGCTTCCAGCTTCCATCCGCGGTTCGTCGGCGCTATCGACGAGTCGTTTCCGTTGAGTATCGACAGGTCGCCCTCCGAAGATACTGCGTTGCCGTTGAGGTCGAGAACGCCCGCGGTTTGCGAAAAGGAGCGGCATTTGACGGCCGAGAGCAACAGTAGCTTTCCCGCGCCGGAATGGACCACGTCGCCCAATGGAAGGGGCGCCGAAACCGTCTGGGTGCCGGTATCGGCCGCGAAAACGATCTTTGCCCCGTCTCGCGCGTAGCTCGCGAGTGCGCAATTTCCCGTAAACGTCCAGGTGCCGTTTCCCATGTATATTCGTCCCCTGTCGGTGCCTGTGCCCCTTGTGAAAACGACCGCCGAGTCCCGTACCGAAACCGAGGCGTTGTTCTGGCGGAAATCGAAAACGGCGCTGTCCCGGGATTGGCTCCACGCAAACGTGATGCGCCCCACGCGATGCGTTCCGGCTGCGGCGATGATGCGCGAAAGCCCGGCCGTGCCGTCGGCGAGAAGGACGAGGTTGCCTATTTCACGCTCACCGCAGGAAAAGACCGATGTGGGGGAGGCCGGCGACGTCTTCACCACAATCGGCGCGGACGCGGCGGAAATTCCCGAAAGTCCCGCGAACAACGCATTTCCGGAAATGATGAGACTGTCCGAACCAACCTTAAGCCAACCGCCTATCGCCGAGAACCCGGTGAGGTCGCATTTGTAATTGCGGCACGAGAAAGTGCCGTCGGAAATCCACAACTTCTTGGCGGAGCATTGCCCGCCCAATGCAATGGTCCCGCCGTTTGCTTTGATGAGGTTCGGGTGGAGCGCGCCGGGCTTGGGCACGAAAACCTGGACGCCTGCGGCGCCGGTGAACGACAGGGTACCGTTGCCCGGAAGGATGGACGCCGCGCCCGATAAATCCATCGAGTCCGCAGAGATGGACAGGGTTGATGTCCCGAAATCTATTATGCCGGATATCCGGAGCGATGACGAAACCGAATGGGTGAGCGCGGTTCCGAGGGAGAGCAAGCCGCCGGAAGCGACGGCGAGCCGCATGCAGGAAAGTCCGTTTCCCGTAAGCGCAAGCGTTCCGGGACCGGTTGCCTGTATGGATGGGTAAACCGCGCTGGCAGCGGGAATGAACACCTGCCGTTTTGTCCCGCAGAATTCGATGCCGCCGTCCTGAGTCTGCGCGGCTACGGCGAGCCGGGAGAGATCGAGCGTGTCGTTTTTAAAGCGTACGGTCGAGCCGCCGAAATTCAGACCGCCGCCCGCCGCCGTCAGCGACGTGACGGAAACGATGAACGGCCCCGGCAAACCGCCCAGATCGAGCGTGCCCGAACGTATGGCGAGCGTGTCGACGATTATCTCGGAGCCGCGGGGAGCAAAAAGCGTCGCCTGCGCGGAACCGGATACGGTCAACTTGGCAAAACGGAAGTTTGCCGGGACGTGAACATCCTGCCGGACGCCAGAAAGCCGCAGCCGGACGTCTCCGCCCGTCGATATCCGGTCGAGGAACACGCATCCGCGCGCGTTTATTTCCGACGTCGAAGACGTTCCGAAATTAAGCGAATCGTTGCCGTCGGCGACGTTGCCTTTGAGCGTGTCGACGGAAGCGGAAAAACCGTTAAGGTTGAACGTCCCGTCTCTGATAACGAGGTTGCCGGCGAGGAGGTCGCATCCTGCAAGCGTCGTCCCTCCCGGGCCATTCTGCAAAACCGAAGGACAAGTCTTGCCCCTCGGCGGCATGAACACCAGGGGAGCGGTTCCGTTGAATTCGATGCATCCCGTTCCCGGAATGACGTCCCCGCAACCCGACAGGTCGAGCCGTGTTCCGACGAACCTGAACAGCGACGAGCCGAAATCGACAACCGCGTTCCGTTCAATGGAAACAGCGCGAGCGACGTGAAGCAGGTGCGCCCCGAGGGAAAGTGTGCAGCCGGCGGCGCACCGGATTGAGTCCGCCAGAAGCCCGGTGCCAAAGAATTGCAGTTCCCCCGCCGTCACCTCCAGCCGCGGGAGCAAAACCTCCGGTTTTGGGATAAGAGTGACGGATGAATGGGTGCTGGCGCACGTCACCATGCCGGGCGCAAACAAGGAATCGAGTCCGGAAAAATCGGACCTGCCGTGAAGGATCAAACGCGCGGAAACCGGAAGCGCTATCCCCCCATGTTCCGACCGGAGCGCGCCCACGTCGCACACTGCCGAATCATCAAACGCAAGCGTACCGGAGCGGATCACCAGGGTGTCCGTATTGATGGTACCGTCCGCGGATTTTGAAAGCATCGATCCGCCGGCGCCGTTCTGGACAATCCGCCGAATCCTAAACGAGTTCCCCGGAAAGGCAATCCGCTGAGGCGTCGTCCCGCAAAATTCAAGCGTCCCGTTCTTGGAAGAAAGGGAGGCGAGTCCGGAGAAATTGACCGTTGCGCCGGAAACGGAAAGCGCCGATGAATCGAGATCGAGTGAACCGCCCGTCGATTGAACGGCGCCGGCGCGGTGAACCAAGCCCGTCCCGCACCGGAACGTTCCCGACCGAAACAATATCGAATCACACCGGAAACCGGATCCGCGGCAGGCAACCGCGCCGCCGGGAAGGCATTGTACCGTAATGCTCGGAAGACTGGATAGGGTTCCCGGAAAGAAAACGATAGTCCCGGCCTGCTCAAAAAGAATTCCGCCCGTTCCCTCCGCGTCGGCGACTTCTCCGCCGGAGCGGAGATCGCAGGTGTCGCCCGTCAATGAGAGAAAATGGCCGTCAAATTCGAACCGCGCGGTGTAGAACGCGCGGAACAAAATGTCGGAAACGGTCGCGTCGGCGTCGAGTTCGCATTGAGCAAGCAGTTTTCCTTCGATACCGAACACCACGGTATCGCCCGGCTGCGGCGCCTTGTTTTCACTCCAGTTGGCTTCGTTGCTCCACTTGGTGTCCCCGCCTATGGGACTGCTCCAATAAAGTCGTGCGGGAAATATCGCTTGCGCGGCAACCATGACCCACAACACGGCGGATGGCAATGCCTTGCGAAAGAATTTGGCCCGATGGATGTGGAGGCCCCCGCGTATCATGCACATTCCGTTGGTTATGGTAAGGAGAAGGGGGAACGAAATACGGTTTGGTGCTTTACCCGCAAATAGGATAACAAAAACTTCAATCCCACCAAACCGCAGAAACATGGTGTGTTTCAAGCAATCAAAACGGCATGATACACTACCCCGCGTCTGGACCAGGCTCCAGTCCTGCCCCTCTTCACATCAATTCAATATAATGAAAACAGGCCGGTTGTGCTTTTTTTATAGCCATCGGAGACGCATGTTAATCGTGTAAGCGAAAGGAATGTGAATTGGATATACCTGTCGAAACGAAAAGACATTCCGAACGGCGTTCGAACGCTCGGAAATGAACTTACATCGGCGATAGGTGAAAGGAGCGGGAGCAGCGCGTCCCGGTGACATGCAGGTAATGCCAAAGGTGGGCCGCACGTGCTCCGTTGGCAAAGCCCATATCCCACGCAAACCTGCGCTCGGACAGACGACGTAGGTTGCAGACGAGCCTGCCGTCGGCCGTGCAGATTGTCGCGTTCACGATGCGTTCGGAGGCGGGAAAGGAGAATTGCAGAACCCTGCGGTTTTCCACGACAAGCTCGCAGGTTTCGGCCTCGGGCCAGCGCCGTGCCGCCTCGCCGTCTACGACCTTCGTCATGGGGACTTCGACCCAGCCGCGTCCTCCGTTCTGGTCCGGCGTGAGGGCGGTGAGGTTTTGCCTTTCGGTATCCGTATAACCGAAATAGGTAATAAATTGGTTAAGAAGGTTGTCGGGATGAGTGGTGCACTGCATCATGTCGATCCGGATTTTTCGTGCCGTCAAGTAGTCCACCGCAGGACCGAACGTACCCATCACTAGGTAGTAAGGGGCGGTGTTGGGAATCGCGCTCCAATCGCCCACGTCGGACGACCATAGCGAATCGATGATGCAAAGCTGCTGTTTACACGGAACGCCGGCCGCCGGATTGCCTATGATGGCTTCGTGTTTGTTGTGCTCGAAAAGCTGGGTGAGGCTTTTCGGGCAGTTCTGGCCGTGCGTAGAGCGGGTGATGGTGCCCACATGGTTTTTGAGCGTCATTGTAAAACCAACCCACGTTGCAATGTGGGGCTTGTTGACCGCTATGTTCACCAGGATGTCGGCGTTCTGGATGATCGTCGTGCATTTAAGCGGTTCGTTCATCACGGTGATTGCATAGGTGTCGCCGCCGTTGCTCACGATGACATTGGAGGGAAGGTACGTTCCACGGAAACCGTTGAAGTTCGCCATGACGTCGTCGACGGTGTCGTATATCGTGATGTTCGGAAACGGTACGCCGAAACCGTTGAGCACCCTGCACACCTTGTCGATGATTGCCGCGCGCGGGTGGATGCCGGTGGTGGCGTCGAGACCCGAGCAGTTCACCTTTATGGCGGCGATTACGTTCTGCCACGATTTTGCGTCGGGCTTGCGGAGAATCGTCGCCCATGCGGTCTGCGCGTCGGCCTGCATTGCGAGGGCGCAGGCCATCTTGTCCATGGTATCCGAAACTTGTGCGGTGTTTACAACCTTGTTTTGCGAAAGGGAGTCCCATTTAAGCGGCGAGGAATTTTCCATCGCCGGATTGCGGCAGGCGACCACGCGCAGGTTGTCGATGTCGGGATTGATTTGCATTCCGTTCGTGAACCCGACCGGTTTGGCAAAGACGCTTTTGGCGCCGACCCCCGCTGCGGCAAGGCCGGCCGCGGCAAAGGTCGACGTTGTCAGGAAACTTCTTCTGCTGGAATTAGGAAGGCTGTTTGATTTCATGGAGGTAAATATACCATAAAAAAAACGAATTATTGTGTTGGAAGTTTGTCTCGTCGGCATGGCTTCGACCCTAAAATGCGGCTTGTCGTCGCGAGCCTTTTGCGGGGCGCGGGGCAGGCCCGGCGATTAAAACCGGAAATGGATATGTGCCTCGTCGCGGACATGTTGTCTCGAGATCGTCCACGGGTTCATCGCAACGACATCCGAGTAATTTATAACTGTTCCCATATAGTACTTTATCTCTTCATCGCAAACGCTCACACATCTTCCAAGGGAGATATTATGGAACACAAATTGCCTGAATTGCCTTTTGAAAAGGACGCTCTCTCGCCCGCCATTTCCCCGGAGACTTTCGAATACCACCACGGGAAACACCACAACGCCTACGTAAACAATCTCAACAAACTCATCAAGGGCACCGAGTTCGAATCGATGACGCTCGACCAGATATGCGCCAAGGCCAGCGGCCCCATTTTCAACAACGCGGCGCAACACTGGAATCACTCGTTCTACTGGCTGTGCCTTTCGCCGTCGGTGCAGCAGCCTTCGGGCGCGCTCGCCGAGGCGATAACGCGGGATTTCAAGTCGATGGACGGCTTGCGCGACCTGTTCGTATCCACGGCGGTGAGCAACTTCGGTTCAGGATGGACCTGGGTGGTAAAAAGCGGCGAGCGGCTCTCTATTGTCAATACCGGCAACGCCGCCATGCCGCAGAAGGACGGAAAAACTCCCGTGCTCGTCTGCGACGTATGGGAACACGCCTACTACATCGATTACCGGAACAACCGGCAGGCGTATCTCGAAGCCTTTTGGAAGGTGATCAACTGGAAGTTCGTGGAAGAGCAATTCGGAGCATAGAACAGCGAGGCAAATTGCCCACCTGACGCCCCTATGCAGGGACGAATGTCGCATCCTCCCGCAAGGGGCATTTTTTTGTCCACGCTCCCATCTATTTTTTCCAAAACGAATCGAGACGCACGCACGGGTCTGTCCTCTATGGTATGGACTTGGCGCATGGATAAATATCCCGTGTAGTTGCGCAAGAACGCACCGGCTCGGGAAAGCCATTAAAAATTCCCGGCCCGGCAACACAGAAAAACGTATATTATTGACCGAATAATTTCCAGGAAGTTTTCTGCGTAAACGGTAAGGAAAAGCTCATATGAAAATGATCCCGTCCATCAAACGCCTTTCTTTTTTCATGGCGACGTCCGTGATACTGTGCATGCTCACGACGGCCTGCGCCGACATCACCATGCAAATAGACGTTAAATCCATCCTCAACGCACGGGCGGTATCGACCTACTCCAACGGGAAAATGTATACCTGGACGCGGGGCATCGACGGCAATGGATACGGAGACGGTTACCTTACCATGTCCGCGGCGCTTCACATGGGCAACGTTAACCCGCACGCACTTTCCGACACCGGCAAATTCGCGGCCAACGGCTCTCATCCGGAAATCGTACTCAACTATTCCAATGCGGACAGCACCAACCCGCAGACGCATTACCTGTCGGGAGCGGACAGTGTTTCTTTTTCGGTTCCGCTGGGGAATTATTCAAAGCTCTTTCTTGTCCTTACGAGCTCCGAAGGAACTTCGACCGTCCACGTAACGCTGACGTATTCCGGCAGCGTGGAGACCCGCGACTACGTGGTTCCGGACTATTATAACGATATCGCGGCGAACGACACGAATTTTTGCTATGTCGCCCACGATCTTGCAAAATGGGGCACCCAGAACAACATGACCGAGGCGACCCATCACAACATCGACGCCCTTAATGTACACCCGAATCCGGCCAAAATGCTCACGGGAGTCAAGCTGAGCAAGACCGCCGCGGGATATCTGGTGTTCTGGGGAGCCACGGGCGTGGCGATGTCGACCGCAATGAACATACCGCCGCGGAAAAACGCCGATGGGACGCAACCCCGTCTTTGCAGTGTCGTTTCTTGTGGAGGGTTCACCCGGATATCCGCCATCAGGCCGGGCTCGATTTTTTCCGTTTTTTCGCCGTCCGGCGCAAGGGAATGCCGTGTTTCATGCGCGGCGGGCGGAAGTCTCACGCTCGGGCTCAAGGGTGATATCAAGATAGGGCCGGGCATGCACGTGTGCGAGATACGGAACGGAATGGAAACCCAGAAGTTTCAGGTACTGGTTTCCCGATAGGGGAGACATCGAGAAAAATCATACGGCGGATTCTTTATTTATAGATTGTTGGGTGTGTGTGGCGACGTGGATTTCTCAAGAGTAGAGAAATCCACATTTTTTTTCTCAAAAAAGCCCTTTTGCGCTTTGTTTTCGATTGAGAATCAGTATTGAAATTGATTCATTGGGGTGGTATAATTATCGAACCGGCCACGGGCCCTATCCATGAAGGAGCCTTTTTAGCCGGTGCGCACAGCACGCAAGGAGTCGGTCATGGCCAAACATGAATCCACCCACGACAGACGCGTTCATCCGAGACTCTTGTGTAATTCCCCACCTTTCCAGGTCTCATTCAGATGCAACGGCGGAGCCATGTCGGCGTTCGTGGAGGACATATCCTCCATGGGGGCCAAATTTCGGATCGATAAGCCGTCCGAGCACATTCCTTTTCTCATTCAGGGCGAATTCACCTACACCTTTCATACCGCGCTCGGCCCTACGCAATGCAAGGCAAGAACGGTATGGGTGCAGAGAAAAGGTCATGACTTTTTCTGGGGCGTTGAATTTCTGCGGCTTGATTCGCACGACCAGAATCCGCTCAATGTCATCATCAAGGATCTCAGCACGCAAGCGATGTGAGTTGATGAGGTGAGGGGCCGGACGAGTTGAACCAAGAACACGGTGAGGGTAGTTGAACAAGAGCCGAAACCGCCCGGTGATACCGCATGTGTTCCCTGTCTCACGGAAGCAATCCATTGACGATAGACTTACCGATCATTTTTTCATACCGCGAAATTTTGGCGGATTGAATAAACCCCGCCATCACCAATTTGATCCATCCCAACGAAACAGCGATTGAAAGCGGCCAACAAATCGCACAAGGAACCGAATAATGGTGATGTCTTGAAAAAACAATGCCGGTTACGACGGTTATGGGGCAATTTGTATTGCGAGACTTGTTAAAGCCGCGTTTGATGGCCTTTGCTTTTTGGCCCTATTGTCGCTCTTTTCGTCAAGATTCGGAATTCTTGTTTGACGGACATGTTGTTCTTCATCGTGCGCCGTTAAGCTTTCGATGCCGCATTTCCACCAACGAGTCCGTAGGAAAACTCTCTGTTCTAAAAAACAGTGACGAAATTCGAATAAGGACGCCACTTATATGGAGATTGTTGACTTTTCATACAGACTATCAGCGTAGGACTGCCGATTGCCCGGCCACTCCGCCTCGGGGCCCGGCGTGCGGATTTTTCGCACCGGGCTCTTCAGCGGCGTTCGCTTTCGTGAACACGTCAGACAATTTACAACACGCATTTGTACGCCGTAGTTCGCAAGCTGGTATCGCGATATGCCGAGAAACTGTTCCCGCATGATATAGAAGCCTTCCCTCCCTATACGATAAGTTATCGGCCCCAGGCCGTTTCCGCTTTGTCGAAGCCGTATTTCCTTTCATAGAAGATAAAAATCCCCGGGAAACCAAAGTTCACCGGGGATTTTATATTTTGAGACTGTAAAGGAGATTGCCGTTACATCTGCATCTCCGCCATCCTCTTCAGCATCTGGTACTTTGCGTTGACCTGTTTCTGCGCCATTTCCATGAATTTCCCGCTCGCCTGCGGATTCATGCGCTGTAGTACCTTGTACCGGTTCTCGCGCATGGTATAATCGACAAGCGGCATGGTCGGGTCCTTGCTGTCGAGCTGGAGCGGGTTCTTGCCTTGGGCGGCAAGCGCGGGATTGTACCGGTACAGCGGCCAGTGACCGCTCGCCACCGCGTTCTTCTGCTCCTGGTACCCGTCGATCATCTCTATGCCGTGGTTGATGCACTGGGCATAGCACAGGATGAGGGAGGGACCGTCGTACGCTTCCGCTTCGACGAACGCTTTCACCGCCTGTTGCGGATTCGCGCCGAGCGCGACCTTGGCGATGTAGATGTATCCGTAGCTCATGGCGATGAGCCCCATGTCCTTTTTATACGTGGGTTTGCCGCCCGCGGCGAACTTGGCAACCGCGCCCATCGGCGTCGCCTTCGAAGACTGGCCGCCGGTGTTGGAGTATACCTCGGTGTCCAGCACCATGAGATTCACGTTGCGGTTCGCCGCAAGAACGTGGTCGAGTCCGCCGTACCCGATGTCGTAGGCCCAGCCGTCGCCGCCGAATGCCCACACCGATTTTCTGGCAAGATAGTCGGCGACCGACAGGAGCTGCGCGGCATCTGCGGTTTTGATTTTCGCAAGTTCTGTCTTCACCCTGTCTATGCGAAGGCGTTGTGCGGTGAGCTTCTCATCGTCACCCTGTTCCGCGGAAAGGATATCTCCCAGAAGACTCTTGATTTCGGCCCCGCATGTCCCGGTTTCAATTATGGCCTTTGCGGAAGCCTGTGCGATGTCGGTGAATTTATCGACGGACAGCCGCATACCGTAGCAGACTTCGGCCGGGTCCTCGAAAAGAGAGTTGTTCCAAGCCGGACCGCGTCCATCCTCTCGCTTGCAATAGGGGGTGGTGGGAAGGTTGCCCCCGTATATGGACGAGCAACCCGTGGCGTTGGCGATAATCGCCCTGTCGCCGAAGAGCTGCGACACCAGCTTGATGTACGGGGTTTCGCCGCAACCTGCGCAGGCGCTGGAGAACTCGAACAACGGCCGCACGAACTGGCTGCCCTTCATGGTGTCGGTCTTGAAGAGCTTGGCGTCGGTTTCCGGTATCGTGAGGAAGAAGTTCCAGTTTTTCGCCTCCGCTTCGCGCAGCGGTGTTTGCGGCTGCATGACGATTGCGTCGCCTTTGCCCGTCATGGGGCAATTCGCCACGCACACGCCGCAGCCCGTGCAGTCTTCAACCGCGACCTGCATCGTGTACTTGAGGCCCGCGTATTCCTTGCCTTTCGCGTCGGCCGACTTGAACGTAGCCGGAGCGCCCGCCAGGAGCTTGGCGTCGTAGGCCTTGGGCCGGATGGTGCCGTGCGGACACAGCAGCGAACAACGGTGGCATTGTATGCACACGGCCGGGTTCCACACCGGTACGTTGACCGCGATGTTGCGCTTTTCGTATTGGGTCGTGGCGGTGGGCCAGATGCCGTCGGCCGGCATCTGCGATACCTTGGTGACGTGTCCCATCTGCTTGAGAAGGGTGCCAATCACATGGCGCACGAACTCCGGCGCGTCGTCGGGAACCGGCTTGATGTCCTCGATTGGATTGGTGACTTTCGCGGAGTATTCCACTTTATGAATCTCGCTTTGAGCCTTGTCCACGGCGGCGTTGTTCATCTCAAGTACCTTTTCGCCCTTTTTGCCGTAGGATTTCTGGATGGCATACTTGATCGATTTGATGGCCTTGATGTCGTCCATCACCTTGGAGATGCGGAAGAAGGCGGTCTGCATGATGACGTTGATTCGCGCGCCGAGGCCGAGCCCCTGGGCAATTCCCACCGCGTCAATAACGTAGAACTGGGCCTTCTTGTCGATGATCTGCTTTTGCACGCGTCCCGGCAGTTTCGACCAGATGGTATTCGCGTCGTATTCGCTCGTGAGCAGGAACACGCCCTCTTCTTCGAGAAAACTCAGCATGTCGTACTTTTCGAGGAACGAGTAGTTGTGGCACGCGATGAAATTCGCCTTTGTCACAAGATAGGGCCTGCGGATGGGCTTGGGCCCGAATCGCAGATGCGACACGGTCATGGCGCCGGCCTTCTTGGAGTCATAGACGAAAAATCCCTGCGCGTAGTTTTCGGTCTGCTCGCCGATGATTTTGATGGAATTTTTGTTGGCGCCCACGGTGCCGTCGGAGCCGAGGCCGAAAAACAGGGCGCGGTGGGTCTCCTTGTCCTCCACGGAGAAGGAATGATCGTAGTCGACGGACGAACCGGTGACGTCGTCGTCCGGCCCGACGATGAAGTGGTTCTTGGGCTTATCCTTTGCGAGTTCGTCGAAGATGCCCTTTGCCATCGCCGGAGTGAATTCGTACATGCCGAGGCCGTACCTGCCGCCGATGATTTTGGGATATTCCTTGAACGCGGCCGAACCGTCGCTCATCGCTTCGCCCACGGCGGTGCGAACGTCTTCGTACAGGGGTTCGCCCAGCGAACCGGGTTCCTTTGTTTTGTCGAGCACTGCGATTTTCTTGACGGTGCCGGGGAGCGCCGCGATGAAGGATTTCACGTCGAAGGGCCTAAAGAGCCTCATCTTGAGCACGCCGAGCTTTGCGCCCTTTGCATTAAGGTATTCGACGGTCTCGTGCACTGCCTCGCCGCCCGAGCCCATGATGACGATGACGCGGTCGGCGTCCGGGGCGCCCACGTATTCATAAAGTTTGTATTGGCGGCCGGTGAGCTTGGCGAATTTGTCCATTGTGTCCTGCACGATGCCGGGGCAGGCGGCGTAATACTTGTTCACCGTCTCGCGGCCCTGGAAGTAGACGTCGGGGTTCTGCGACGTGCCGCGGAGCGTGGGGTGGTCGGGCGACATGCCGCGCGCCCGGTGCGCGCGCACGTCCTCGTCGTCGATCATGGCGCGCATGTCGTCGAAGGTGAGTTCCTCGATCTTCTGCACTTCGTGCGATGTGCGGAACCCGTCGTAGAAATGCAGGAAGGGAACGCGCGACTTGAGCGTTGCGGCCTGCGCGATGAGGGCGAAGTCCATGGCCTCCTGGACCGAATTGGAACACAAGAGCGCGAAACCGGTCTGGCGCGTGGCCATGACGTCGCCGTGATCGCCGAAAATCGAAAGTCCCTGGCAGGCAAGGGCGCGCGCTGTAACGTGAAACGCGGTGGGCATGAGCTCACCCGCGATTTTATACATTGTAGGAATCATCAGAAGAAGACCCTGGGAAGCGGTGAAAGTCGTGGTGAGCGCGCCCGCGCAGAGGGAGCCGTGCACCGCGCCCGCCGCGCCCGCCTCCGACTGGAGCTGCGCCACGGTGGGAACGGTGCCCCATATGTTTTTTTCACCCTTGGCCGACTTTTCGTCGGCGATTTCTCCCAGGCCGGAGGAAGGGGTGATAGGATAGATTGCGATGACTTCGTTTACCGCATGTGCAACGTGTGCACAGGCCGTGTTGCCTTCGTGAGGTACCATTTTTCGTTGTGCCATAAAGGAACTCCTGTCTTGTTTTATATGTTGGAAGATTGATGGCGGAATAGCATTTAAAACCTTACAAAATACATGAATCCAAGAGCGAGCGCTAACATCGAAGCTCGCTTCGATGTCAGCGAGCGACTATGAGTATGTTTTTCTTTTTCCATAGGGATGGAAAGATTCCTCGCAGCTTGCTGCGAGGTCTTTCAATGCCGGAAAGCGTTCAAGGGGTGATGGACGGAGGATGAAAAGGCCAAAACAAGAGAGCGATAATTAGGCGGGAGAGGTAAAACTACCGCAATCGCCTTTCGATAAGTTGGGGAATATGTGCAAGAAAGTCCCGCCGCTCCCCGGTGTGTATTACGAAAGGTCCTGCTTGGTCGGGAGCGATTCGATTGTCCCGCCTTTGATGCCCTTGAAAAGCGCCACGTTATTGGCGAACTGGGCGGCGGAGAATGGGTCGAAACCGCGGGCGATGCTGTGCAGAAAACCGCCGTTGAAGGCGCTGCCGATGAGCGTGAGGTCGGTGACCGTTCCCTTTCCGGCGGGAACGGGGAACTCCTCTATTTTCCCTTGGTAGCCCACGAGGCATCCCTTGTCGCCGTTCTTGACGGCCACGATGGATACCCCCCGGTCCCACAGAAAGCCGATGACGTCGAGCGGCCGTTCGTAGCCGAACAGGGCCTTCGATTCGTCGGGCGCCGACGGCAGCATCACGTCGACGAGCGGAAGCACGCTCCACAGGCATTCCTTCGCGTCGTCGAGAGACCAGAGCCGCAGCCGAAGATTGGGGTCGTAGGCGACCATGATGTCGTTGATGTGCGCGAGGTGGAACGCCTTGAACACGGTATGGCGCGCGGCCTTGGACACCGCCTGCAGCTCGCTTGACGCATACACTATCTTGCTGTTCTCGATGAGATCGTCGTAGATGAGCGCGGGAGTGATGGACTGTGCCGCGCTGCCGGGCCGGTGGAACAGGTATTCGCGCTCGTCGCCGTTGCGCGGATTGGTGAGGTACACGCCGTTGTAGCCTTGGCAGGTGATGGCGTGGTCGATGTTGATGCCCTGTCCCACGAGCGCTTCGCGCGTGAACGCATGGAACGGGTCGCACGCTATGGCCGAGACCAGCGATACCGCCGATCCGAGCCGCGCCGCGGTCACCGCGGTAACGATGTCGGAGCCGCCTATCGACTTGTGGAATTTTTCCGACAGGGCGACGTCGCCCTCGCAACGCATCTCAACGAAAGTTTCGCCTATCACAAGCAGGTCGAAATCACGGACGTAGGCTGGTTTCATGGTAAAAAAAACCGGGTTCCAGATGGCGAATTCAAACGTGGTTCTTGTCGTCTCTCGCGCTTCGGCCCGGGATGGCCGGCCGGAGCGTGAGGAAAAAAAACGTCGATTACCAGGCGCCGATTGTATCGTATCAGAACGGCGATTCCATCAGACAACGCAAGGGATCGCGCTTGTCCGAAGCGACTTCCAAGAACTCGACGCCGAGCATGCACTGACGGTCTATCCGGCATGTCCATGCGATTTTTCCCTTGCAGTGGGTGGTGCCGAACTGGTTGTGTATGTCTATCGACACCTCGGTGCCGGGCTGGATTTCGAGCCGCCCGGTTTCACCCTCAAGCGTGAAGCGGGCGCCGATTTCCGAAAAATCGAGCATCGACGCCGCGTACCGCGTTCCGTACACCGCCACGGCCGAAGGGCACGTCACCTTGAGCGATTTTCTTTTGGCTCTGCGCCGTTCTTCGTTTTTTTTCTGCATGGCGAGCGGCCTTTCCCGAATCGCTACACCGCGGCCGGGACGACGGGCTCGGTTTTGAGCGCCGCGTCCACGAACCTTTCGATGAGTTTTTCTATGTCGTCTTTCCGCGCCACGGAACGCAGCCAGTCGTCCGGCACCGAGGCGAGGCCGTGAATCATGCCCGCGAGGCCGCCCGCCACCATGCCCGTGGTGTCGGTGTCGAGCCCAAGATTGACGGCCGAGAGAAGGATGTCCTTTGTGTCGTCGTGGCGGAGCGTGCACCACAGCGCGGCTTCCAGCGTGTCCACGATGTATCCGGAGGAACGGATTTCGTCCTCCGGAAGGCCGGGAAGCTCGTGCGAAATGATACGCATGAAATGCTGTAATTCACACTTGAAGGCAGGGACGCCCGAATAAAAGGCAAGAGCGTGCGACACCGCGTTTTTGTAGGCGGCCGCCTTGTCGTGCCCGGAGAGCAGTTCGCGGATGAAAAGGCAATAGAATCCGCACCCCATTTTCGAACGGGGGTGGGCATGGGTGACGGCCGAAATGTCGTGGACACGCCCGAGAAATTCGGCGGTGGGCCTGGTACGGAAGTATAGCGCTACCGGCAGCATGCGCATAAGCGAGCCGTTGCCGTTGTCGTCCTCCGAATTCCCGCCCGATGTTACGGCGCTTGCGCCGCCGTTTTTTATCCGGTCGAGCGCGAGATAGGTGGTGAGTCCGGCGTCGAACACGAACCCCGTGGCGGTCCAGTAGGATTCGAAAAGCCATCGCGAAAACAGATTTCCCATCGACTCGACGTCATAACCGCCGATGAGGCTTTCCATGGTGCACAGCGTGAGCGCCGCGTCGTCGGACCAGGTGCCTTCGGGCTGATCGTATCGCCCGTAGCCGAGCATGTTCTTCACGCTGCAAAGCGCGAGCTGTTGCCGCGTGGCCGATTCAACGGGTACGCCGAGCGCGTCGCCGAGGATACCGGCCATCAGAGCGGACTTCATCTTTTCGCGGATTGTCATGGATGTCGATTAAAATAACATTTTTAAAAACGTTTCCTATTCTTTTTTATGGATGAGACCGTGAGAATGATTGTCACCGGGTGTCCGGAGGACGGACGCGGGTCTCGTCGCGCCTGGAAATGGGTTTTGACACCGGCTGGAGGAAAGACATATATTTTGGCATTCCGGAATTCGCCCTTACAAATGCCGCATCCCGAAAAACATCTTGTCATTGCCATCGACGGCCCGGCCGGTTCTGGTAAAAGCTCCACGGCGAAGCTCGTGGCCGAACGCCTCGGCATCCTTCATCTGGACACGGGGGCGATGTACAGGGCCGTGACGCTCAAGTGCCTGCGACGGGGAGTCCCGTACGCCGACCACGCCGCGGTTGCGGCGCTTGTCGCGCAAACGGAAATCTCGTTTGCCGGAGATATCGCCGGCATGCGCGTCCGAATGGACGGCGAGGACGTAACGGCCGCGATCCGGAGCGACGAGGTCACGAAAAACGTGTCGGACTACTGCGTCGTACCCGCGGTCCGTACCGCGCTCGTGGCGCTCCAGCGGAAAATAGGCGAGCGTGGTTCGCTTGTTTGCGAAGGCCGCGACATCGGCACCGTGGTGTTCCCGAAGGCGTCCCTCAAATTTTTCATGGTCGCCTCCGACGAGGAGCGGGCTAGACGCCGCCGGAAAGATTTCGCGACGATGGGGATAACGAAAAGCATTGAAGAATTGATTGATGAGATACGAAAGCGCGACCACAAGGACTCAAGCAGGGAAAACAGCCCGCTACGCAAGGCGGATGACGCGATAGAGCTTGATACGACGAATTTGACGCTTGATGAACAGGTCGCTTGCATTGTTGATAAAGCGAGGAAGTTTCTTTGATGAATTAGTGGGTTAATTCATGGTTCTCCCCGGGGGAGATGCCGAAGGCGGAAGGGCGATATAATAAGCATTTTCAGAGCGGGATATAAAGGACGGAGCCCTTTCCATCGTATTAGTATTTTGAATTTGTATATTTTGTTTCATTAACCGTTATTCAATAACCTCAACCCGATTCTTCAGGAGTTATGTATGTCCGAGTCCGAAGCAAAGACGAAGAAGGCCCTCACGGCCGTTGACGCGCAGGGAAACGCGGTCGACCTATCCGATTTCGAGGAGAGCTATTACCAGGCCGAGCAGGTTCAGAACACCCTCGAACAGTACAAGGAGTCGCTCGAAGGCATCGAGGAAGGCAAAGTAGTAAAAGGCCGCATCCTCAAGATAACCGAAAAGGAAATCTTCGTCGACGTCAACTTCAAGTCCGAAGGCATCATCCCCATCTCCGAATTCAAGGACATCGCGTCGTACAAGGAAGGGGACGAAATAGAGGTCTTTCTCGAACAGGTCGAGGACAGCGAAGGCCAGCTTATCCTCTCAAAGTCGCGCGCCGATTTTCTGCGCGTGTGGGACCGGATTTATCAGGCATTCGAAAAGCAAGAGACCGTGGAGGGAAGAATCCTGCGCAGGATCAAGGGCGGCGTGGTGGTGGATTTGTTCGGCGTCGACGCGTTCCTCCCCGGTTCCCAAATCGATCTCCGTCAGATTCCCGACATGGATTCACTCATCGGGAAGACGTTCAAGTTCCGCGTTATCAAGGTGAACAAGGCGCGCCGCAACATCGTGGTGTCGCGCCGCGTGATCCTCGAAGAGGATCGCAACCAGCAGCGCGAAAAGATTCTCGCCGAACTGGAAAAAGGCCAGATACGCGAGGGAACGGTGAAGAACATCACCGACTTCGGCGCGTTCATCGACCTCGGCGGCGTGGACGGGCTGCTCCATATCACCGACATGTCGTGGGGCCGCGTGAACCATCCGTCAGAAATCGTGGCTATCGGCGACAAGGTAAAGGTGAAGGTGCTCGATTTCAACGAAAACAAGGAGCGAATTTCGCTCGGGCTCAAGCAGCTCACCGAGCACCCATGGAAGGGCATCGAGGACAAATTCCCCGAAGGCGCGCGCGTGCGCGGCAAGATCGTTTCCATCACCGATTACGGCGCGTTCATGGAACTCGAAAAGGGTATCGAAGGACTTATCCATATTTCGGAAATGTCGTGGACGCAGCACGTCAAGCATCCATCCAAAATCGTCGGCATCGGCGATATCGTCGAGGCGGTGGTGCTCAAGGTGGACAAGGAGAATCAGAAGATATCCCTCGGGTTCAAGCAGCTTGAGCCCGATCCGTGGACGAACGTCACGGCCGAGTTTCCCGTGGGTACCGTGGCCTCGGGCAAGGTTCGCAACATCGCCGCGTTCGGCGCGTTCGTGGAACTCAAGGAAGGCGTTGACGGCCTGGTGCATATTTCCGACATGTCGTGGACCAAGAAGGTGAATCACCCCGGCGAACTTCTGCACAAGGGTGACACCATCGACGTTAAGGTACTGGATATCGACGTCGACAAGCGCAGAATTTCACTGGGCATCAAGCAGCTCAGCGATGACCCGTGGGCCGATCTCGCCAAAGAGTACTCGGTAGGAACCGAGGTGGAAGGCGAAGTCGCCCGTATTCTTGACCGCGGCATGATTGTGAACCTCTCGGCGACCGTGGAAGGCTTCGTTCCGCTCAACCAACTCGGCCAGAGCGTCAACCATCCGTCCGAAGTGTACAAGGTTGGCGACAAAGTCCCGGCTGAAGTGGTCGAATTCGACATGGAAGGCAGGAAAATTATTCTGAGCATCTCCGAGTACTTCAAAGACAAGGACGAGAACCTGTGGAAGGAGTACGAGGCGGCGCACGTTCCGCATAAATTAACAAAGGCTGAAAAGGCCGAGGGCCATTCACAGGATGATGACGGCGGAAAACACGAAAAGAAACACAAGGAAAAGGCCCCGAAAGAGGATGAAGCCGCCGAGAAAACCGAATAAAACGGGTCTTCGTTTTTTTTTAGATTGGTCAACAAAACCAAAGCGGCCGCGATAACTCGCGGCCGCTTTGGTTTTCCTTCCCGCGGCGGCCAAGGCAAAGGGCGCGAAGCGTGAACAAGAAGCGCCCGGACCGTGGCCGGGTGAACGCCTGCGGCTTAATTTCTTTTGAAAGAAAACTTAATTGATGTTGCCCATCATGTCGAATATCGGCAGGTACATCGCGATGAGCATGCCTCCCACCACCACTCCCACGAAGATGATGAGAATGGGTTCGATGATGGAAGTGAGAGCGGCGACGGTGCCGTCGACCTCTTCTTCGTAAAATTCCGCGATTTTTCCGAGCATGCCCGCCAGATCACCGGTTTTTTCGCCGACGGCAATCATCTGGGTGACCATGGGCGGAAAAAGCCCGGTGTCCTTGAGCGGTTCCGCTATTGTGAGCCCCCCGCTGATCCGCTGCAGGGTTCGTTCCAGCCCCTTTTCCAGCACCATGTTGCCGGCGGTTTTTGCCGTTATCCGGAGCGCCTCCAGAATGGTGACGCCGCTCGATAGCAGGGTGGAGAGGGTTTGTGAAAAACGGCTGATGGCGGTTTTTCGTTCCAATTCGCCGATAATGGGAATGTACAGTCTCAGTCGATCAATATTGAGTCTTCCGGCGTCGGTCCTGTAGTAAAACGCGAGGGCCGTCCCCGCCCCGGCGCCGCCGAGAAGGACAAACGGCAAAAATCTCCGGAAAAAGTTGGAAATCTCCATCACGATTTTGGTCGGAAGCGGCAGCGCGCCGCCCAGGTCTTGGAACATCTTGGCGAAGACCGGAATGACAAAGGTCAGCATGACTGCCGAAAGGCCTACGGCGATGAACGCCACTATGGCCGGGTAGGTGAGCGCCCCCACAATCTTCCGTCGCAATTGATCCGCTTTTTCCTGGTACTGCGCGATTCGGTTGAGTACGCCGTCGAGGTTGCCTGATGCCTCTCCGGCCGAAACCATGTTACAGTACAGAGCGTTGAAAATCTGGGGATGTTTTGCGAGTGCGTCGGCGAGTGAACTCCCCACCTGAATGTCGGACGATATCTGCTGTATCTTGGCGGAGAAAACCTTGTTCTCGGTCTGGCTCACCAGAATGTCCAGGCACTGTACCAAAGGGAGGCCCGATGAAGTCATGGCCGCGAGCTGCCGGGTAAACCGGCTGAGGTCCGGCAGTTTGACTCCTCCTCCGAGCGATGGCAGGGTGAACCCTTGCTTGGCTTGTATGGACGTGGTGCGGATTTTCTTTTTTCGAAGCGCGCTGATGACTTCATTCCTGCTTCCGGCCTGCATTTCGCCTTTCACCTGCTGACCGTTGGCGCCAATCCCCACATACGAGAACCGTGGCATCGTTAATACTCCAAACTGTGCTGTTTCTTAGAGACCGTTAATTTATCCCAGTAACTTTTGCAGGCCTTCCGGATCCGCCGTGCTGCCGAGCGCGTCCTTCATCGAAATAAGTCCCCTGCCGAAGAGGCGTGCCAAATCCTGGTTCATAGTTTGCATGCCGTATTTCTGGCCGATTTCCAGCATCCCCTGCATCTGGTGGACTTTGTCGTCGCGGATGAGTGAACGTATGGCGGTGTTCGCCACCAGCACTTCACACGCGAGCGCGCGTCCCCCGCCGATTTTCGGAACGAGCGTCTGGCTCACGATCCCCTCGATCACCATGGAAAGCTGCGCGCGGATGGTCGATTTCTGATCCGCCGGAAAGACATCGATGATACGGTTGATGGATTTGATGGCCGAATTCGTGTGGAGCGTGGCAAGCGTGAGGTGGCCCGTTTCCGCGATGGACAGCGCCGCCGAAATGGTTTCGAGATCGCGCATTTCGCCGACGAGAACGACGTCGGGATCCTGGCGCAAGGCCACGCGGAGCGCGCTTGCGAACGATTCGGTGTCCTGGTGTACCTCGCGCTGGTTGATAATGCATTTCTTGTGCTGGTGCACGAATTCTATCGGGTCTTCCACCGTGAGGATGTGACCTTCCATGTCGGTGTTTATCTTGTCGACCATCGCCGCAAGCGTGGTGCTCTTCCCGCTGCCCGTGGGGCCGGTGACCAGTATCAGGCCGTTGGGCTTTTCGGTGAACTTGCCCACCATTCCTGGAAGACCGAGCTTGTCGAGCGGTTGGATGAGGTAGGGTATCTGCCTGAACACGCCCGCGGTGCATCCGCGCTGAAGAAAAACATTGGCTCGGAACCGTGCGAGGTTCTGGATGCCGAAGGAAAAATCCACTTCCTTTTTCTGCTCGAACGTTTTCTTTTGCTGCTCGTTCATCACGCTGTAGGACAGCTTGAGTATCTGTTCCGCGTTGAGCTTATCGGCGCTGGTGGGAAGCAGCCTGCCGTCGATGCGGAACAAGGGGGACGCGCCTGCGGTGAGGTGAAGGTCGGACGCGAACATGTCTATCATCTGCTTGAGCAGTTCGGGCATCGTAGGCATGATGTTACTAAATTACTTTCATGAAAGGGGTTGGAGAATAAAATTGCGCCGCCTACGACTTTTGGCCGGCAGCGCACACGAACGTCACACATGATAGTACCGTCTTTGCGGGAAATTTGCAAGGGATGCTGCGGCGGTAACGACGTCGGAAAAGCGTACGCTTGACTTGAAATGGAGGCCGATTTATTATTACCTGTAACTTGTGTGAGAGGATAATCGTGCCTTCCCGTCGTCTCGCCGCATGTGTACCTCGTACATCGGGTCGCTCACTGCGTAAGCCCGTTTGTTGTTTTCTCTACCTGCGGGCGACGGGGAGAACTCTTTAAAATAGAAAGGCAATAAGTTCCATGATTTCGGCTTCGTTTTTCCGCAATGTCGGTATCACCGTCGTCTTCTTTCTCTGGCATTCCATCAACGCGGCGTCGAAGCAGCCGATGGAAGGGGAGTTCCGTGAATACAAGAGCGCGCTTGCTTCCAATGTGAAGGTTGTGGGCGAGACGTTTCTCGATACGCTCAATCGGGGGCGAGAGATAAGCCTTACGGACCGGGACTTTATCCCGATTGTGCCGGAGAGTGCATCGGCGTCGGACAAAAACGGCACGGCGGAGGTACCCAATGGATTTCGCGTCCAGTGCTTTGCGTCGAGCCAGATAGAACGGGTGCGGGCAGAGCAGAAGGCGTTGGAGTCGAAAGTCAGGTATCCGGTTTACATCGTTTTCGCCACGCCGTATTACAAGCTCCAGGTTGGTGACTTTGTCAAACGCGTCGACGCGGACGATGCGGCCGCGAAAATTAAGGAACTCGGCTATGCGGATGCCTGGGTGGTGCGGACGAAGGTACAGGGGAGGCCCTGACGCGTTCTTCGCGAGACAAACCCGCCGCGTTCGCGAGAATTACTCCTTTTTTAAATCGACCGTAACGATGCCCTGCGACGAGGCGCCCGCGCCGGGCGATATCCGTTTTTCGTTCGTCGGCGCGGCGGGGGGTTGGTTTTGCGCGGTGTCGTTGTTCTTGCGCGCGGCGGCGGAGACGCCGGCGACTGATGCCGATTGGGTCGCCGTCGAGCCTTTGTCCCGGGCCGCGTAACTTCCCGACGTCCGTGTCTGATAGTATGCGTATGTGAAGTACCCTCCGGCGGTAAGCCCCAAGGCGAAAATAAGCGCGGAGAGCGCGGCCCGCTTAATCCATGCCGATGAGAAAAGGCCCATCCCCGTGGGCACCGCGGGCCTGCAGCACAGCGTGACAATCCTGTGATCGAGATCGGGCGAGGTGGTTTCACACAAAAGGGTAAACAGGCGTTTCTTTTCGAGGGAGTATTGCGAAAACTCTTCTTTGCAGGGCGGGCAGTCCGCGAGGTGTCTATGCATTTCGTCCGTCTGGGCTTGGTCAAGTTCTCCGGACGCCAACAATAAGCCCGCTTCTTCGCATTTACTGCAATCCATGTATACCCCTTTTTTTGAGTTCCTTCCTGATATTCTTCAAAGCCAGCCTCATCCTTCCCAACGCCGTATTGATGGGGCAGTTCATTATCTGCGCTATGTCTTTGAAGGGGACGTCACCCAATTCTCTGAGTAAAAAAACCTCGCGTTGCATCGGTTCCAGCGTCCTCACCGCTTCGTTGATGACGGCGTTGAGTTGCTTGTTCGACAAACCGCTGTCGGGAAGGTCGGGACCTTTCCCCAGCGAGCGGTCGGTGTCGAGTATATGTTCGTATTCGACCTTCACGTGACGGAAGTAATCAATGGTCCGCTTATGCGCGATGCCGAATATCCAGCTGAGAAAATTCCGTTCCCGGTCGAACTGCTGCGCGTTTCTCATCGCCGCGAGAAACGTGTCCTGCAGCAAATCTTCCGCAATCTCCCTGTCGCCGGTCATTCTCACCAAGAAGCCGAACACCCGGTTTTTGTAGCGCTCGTAAAGCGCCGAAAAACCGTTCGTGTCGCCCTTCATCCACCGGTCGAATAACACATGGTCTTCAAGCACGTTGTCCATAAATACGTCTGCCGCAAAAAAAATATTGCGTTCTTTTTTTGGTTTATAGCAGCCCCAGGTCGGAAAGCGCCCGGGCGTAGGTCTCTTTTTTAAAATTGACTATTTTGTCAAGAACGGTTGAAGGCGGCGCCCATGACCAGGCGTCGAATTCCGCCGACTCACCACTACAATGGATCGTATCGTCGGCACCAAGAAAATCGACCAGCACCCATTGCTGCGCCTGACCGGCATAGTTTTGGTGCTTCCGCTTGACGTCTTTGGGAAATTCGTAAAGGTATGGTCCTCGCGCGATTCCTGCCACCGAGACGTCTCGGATGCCTGTTTCCTCTTCAAGTTCCCGCCGCATTTCGGAAATCAAGTCGGCGCCCGCGTGAATCCCGCCCTGCGGCAACTGCCAGCCCTCATCCTCCGGATAGCCCTTTCGGTGGCACAAAAGAAGGAGATTGGTGCCGGCCTTCCTCACCGCTATGCACACGTTGGGACGAAAATCCGCCATGAAGAGTTCCCGCCGCCTCAGCGTTTCTTCGCTTCTTCCTTTATTTCCGGGTTGTTCGGGTCCAGTTGCAATGCCTTGTCGAGATTCTGCTGGTACAGTGTGGTGCTCTTCTGGAGCTTTGCCAGACGCGCCAACCCAAGATAGGCCAGCGCATAATTCGGGTCGGCGCGGAGCGCGCGTTCGAAAAACGTCCTTGCCCACTGCGGCTTGTTTTGTTGCAAATGAATCTCCGCGCGCTCGCAGAGCGCGGGGGCGTAATTCGGATTGATATACGATATTTCCTTGTACGTTTCGACCGCGGTGTCGAGTTTTTTCTGGGACCGCTGGGCGCGCGCAAGGAGCATGAGGGCTTCGATGTTTTCAGGGTCGGTTGCCTTGATGTCTTCCACCGTCTCCTGGGCCTCCTTGAACCGGCCGTCGTCGTACAGGCTTTGCGCGTACGAAAGCAGTATCTTGTTGTCGTGTTTTACGGCGATAAGCTCCTTCAGCTCGTCGAGGGCTTTCTTTCCCTGGTCGGTTTTCTTGTACAAATCGACAAGCTGAAGCCTTATGTCGGTATTCTCGGGTTTGAGTGCCTTGGCCTTGAGAAGGACGTCAATCGCTTCTTTGACGCGATTGGTCTTGATGTAACCCATGCCCAGAAGCGTCAGGATATCCGGGTCCTTTGGCGACAGGGTGTTCGCCATCTCGAGATATACCATCGCGTCGCTGACCGCGCCGCCCTTCATGAGCAGCACGCCGAGCCTTTTGTTGGCTTCAAGGTTCTGCGGATCCAACGTTATAAGTTTCTTATAAGCATCAAGCTCTCCCTTCTCGTTGCCGAGCTTGTTGTACACCTGGGCCATCTCGATCCACATCGCCGGAATGGTGTCGGCAATCGTCGACGCTTTCTTGAGGAGCGTCGCGGATTTGGAAAGCGTGGCCTTGTCCTGGGCATAGAGGATGCCCAGCCGAAGCATGTTGCGGTAGTCGCTGGGGAACATCGCCACGTTTTCCTCGTAAATCTTCCGGGCGCGCAAAGGGTTCACCTTCTCCTGTAAAAAACCCGCCTTGTACGCGACGTCCGGGTCCTTGGGACCCGGGAGCATGGTATACGCGGCGTACATGTCCACCGCGTTCTGAAGATTGTTGTCTTTTTCGTAGGCTTCGGCAAGGAGCTTGAGTACTTTCTTGATTCCGGGCACGGCAGGCTTACGAAGCCTTAGGCCTTCGTAAATCTCCTCGGCCTTTTTGTTGTTCCCCGCGAGGTAGTAACTTTCGCCCGCGGCCATGAGATAGTCGACGTCGGTGGCGCCTTTTTCCTTGACAAGATCGAAATATTTCACCGCCTCCTGCGGTAATTTTTTCTGGTAGAGCGCCATGCCGACGCCCTTAGCCACGTCCTGATCGGAAGGAACCTTTTCAAGGTACTTTTTATACACCGTTATGGCCTGATCGTTCCGGCCTTCCTTGAGATACAGGTCGCCGAGGTCTTTATATTCGGCCTCGACCTTGGGGTTCATCATGATGACCTGCTCGTAGGTGATTATGGCGCCGTTCCGGTCGCCCGTTTTCGCTTGGCATTCGGCGAGCGAGGAGAGGACGTCGACATTCTGCGGATCCATCTGCATGGCCTTCTGGTACATATCGAGGGCTTTGGCGAACTGGCCGCTCTTCTGGTAGATCATGCCGAGCGTCGTGTAGGTGTTCACGTCGGCCTCGCCCGATTTAATGGCGGCGGAGAGAACCCGGATCACCTCTTCCTGCTGGCCTTTGGCGATAACGAGCTCCGCGAACCGTTTGTAAAATCCTTTGATGGAAGGATCGAGCTTGAGCGCCGCGCGGTAGGCGGCGAGTGCGCCGTCGCGGTCTTTGAGATCGTACAGGAGATCGCCCAGGTTGCGCTGAGCGTCGGCGTCGGAAGGATTGATTGCCAGATATTTCTTGAGATAGCTGCTCGCGCCGCCCTTGTCTCCGCTTTTCAAGCACAAATCGTACAGGTTCTTGAGAACCTCCGTGTTCTGCGGAACGAGCGTAGACAGTTCCTTGAGCAGATCGAACGCCGGCTTGTCTTCCTTCTGGCCGAGTTCGTATCGGGCAAGCCTGAGCCGCGAGTCCACGTTGGTCTTGTCCATATCGATGATTTTCTTGTCGACGGACGCGAGCTTCGCCGCGTCGTTGGTCTGATCGTAGCAGACCGCGAGTTGCTTCTGGTATTCGAGATTCATCGGCTTTTTATCCACCAAGTATTCGAGCTGGTCGCGTGCCCCGGCCCAGTTCTTGTCCCGCATGTAGGCCTTGTAAAGGATATCCCGCGCGTCCATGAGGGTGCCGTCGATTTTGACCGCCGATTCCGCGGCGTCGCGCGCCTTGTCCCATTGGTCGAGGAGGGAAGCCGCAACGGCGATTCCCTCGGCCGATTTCGCGCCGTGGTCGAGGAGGTAGCATTTCTCGAAATACCTGAGCGCCTCCGCGTTCTTTTTCGCCTTGAGGTTGTATTGCCCGAGCGTCATGTATACCTTGGGATCGTTCGGGTTGAGCGCCATCATTTTTTCGTAGGTCGCCTTGGCCTTGTCGCCCATGCCGTTTCGCGCGTACAGGTCGGCGAGCCTTGCGGTGGCCTCAATGTTGTTCGGATTCTGCGACAGCGCCTTTTCGAGGCATTGAATGGCCTTCGGGTTGTTGCCCGAACCCTCATACGCGTCGGCGAGGAGGAAGTTGATGTTCTCGACGATTTTTCCCTGCGGATCCGCGTTGGCGATGAACTGGAACTGGGCCAGCGCCGCGTCCCAGTTCTTTTTTTCCAGCGCGGCGCTTCCTACCTTGAAACGCGCGGTGACGGCCTCGACAGAGGAGGCGGCGCCGAATTTGTCAACCGCGAGCTGGTAGGCTTTCAGCGCGTTTTCCGGACTCTGGTTTTTTTCGTTCGAAACGGCGCGGGCATATTGATCCATGGCCGTCATTTCGGGCCTGTTTCCGATCCGTTCGTATTCCCCGGCCGCGGCAAGGTACTTTTCCTTTTTGTAATAGCAGCGCGCGAGGGATATGCCGGCTTCGGTGAGGCCCGGATTCTTCGTGGTCGCGTCCTTGAGGTAGGCGACCGCGTCGTCGACGCGGTTCAACTCCAGGCACACCTTCCCCAGGCGGAACGCCAGGTCGGCGTCGGGTTGCGTTGCGTAGGATCGCTGGAGCAGGGGCAAAGCCTCCGCGTACTGCTTGTCGTTGAAGTAAATGTTGCCCAGTTCTCGGTTGGCGATGGCGTTGGATGAGTCGGCCTGGATGACTTTTTCGAGCGCTTTTTTCGCTTCGGGCGCCTTGCTGAGCTTGATACACGCTCGGGCGTATTCCCAACTCGCGTCGGCCGTAAAGTTCACATCGAGCGCCTTCTGCGCCATCGACATCGCGTTGTCGGCCTGGTCGAGTTTGTTGTAGATGCGGGCGGCGCCGAGCAGCGATTCGTAGTCTTTTGGGTTGAGGCGCCACGAGACCAGGTAGCATGCCAGTGCTTTTTCGGTGAGTCCGAGCGCCTCGTTGGCCGTGCCGAGCTTGACCCAGACGTCGGCGGTTCTGGACGACGCGGGGATTTTATCATCGGCGTAATCGAGCGCGGCCTTGTAGTTTTTGTCGCTTATCAACTTGTCGAATGCGTCGTCTGCGAAGGAGCGCGTCGCGCACATAAGGGAGATTCCGACCATGCAGCTCACGATTCCAATCCGATTGAACATACCGTCCGCTCCTTTCAGCGACCGATGGGAAGTCTCGATGCGGTAATTATCGTTTCAACAAGAAGTTATCAGCCAATAAATATATATGACCGAAAATGTTTGTGGGTACAGCAAAGCAAATCACCCGCGCCGGTTCCACGCCCGCAGCGATTTTTTGAACAGCTTCCAGTCGAACAGCGGGCCGGGATCATTCTTGACGTCTTTTCTGAGGCCGAGCCTCACCGCTTTCGTTCCGGCAATGTCCTCGTGTCCCACGTAGGTGAACGATCTGCCGTGCCTCCGTTCGATGTCCCGGCACAGGCGCACGCACGCGGCGAATTGCTTTTTTGTGAACCCCGAATCCGGCGTGGCGACGAGCTCTATGCCGATGGAAAACGAGTTCACCATCTTTCGGCCGTCCGGCGGCGGCATGACGCTGCCGCCCGCGTGCCACGCCTTCGCGTCTTCGGGAACGAGCCGCAGCACGCGGCCGTTCCGCTCCACGAGATAGTGGCTGCTCACTCCGTAATCGCAGAAAATCCTCAGGATGAGCCCCAGATCGAAGGGACGGCGTCCGTCCACGTTGATCGCGCTGGTATAATGGATTACGACGACGTCGGCGCTTCGCGCGGGACGTGCGTCCCACAGCCGTTTCTTGCCCTGGGCCAAGACGCGCGAGGAGATCGGAACGCCGTCGACCGGCAGGCCGTTGCTTGCGTCAAGCGGGCATTCCGTGATTTTCATACGTCCCGCCTCCCGTCAGATGCCGTATTCGTTCCGCAGTTGAGGGATGATCCGGTCGATGTGGCCGGAAATCGCCGCGAAGACCTTCCGGTATAATCGCATCGAGCCGCCTACGGGATCTTCCACCACGGCTTTCTTCGGCGCGGCTTTTTCGGGCCACGCGCCGAGCAGGAACGTCTGTCCTGCCGCTTCGGGATGGAACGTCGCGATGAAATTCTTGTGAAAAGGCTCCATCACGAGGATGAGGTCGGCGTGCCGCAGCTCATCGGGGACGAGCGGGCGGGAGCGCTGGGCGGCGATGTCGATTCCGTTTTCGGCGCAGACCCGGATGGCGTCGTCGGTGGGGGGCATGCCGTCGATACCGTGAACCCCCATCGACGAGACCGAAAGGCCGCGGCCGGCCTCGCGCGCCCAGCGCGCGCGCATGATTCCCTCGGCCATCATGCTGCGGCACCGGTTGGCGGTGCAGACGAAGACGACGCGTATCATGATTTCTCGTTTGTTAAAGTGATTTGACGCTCTCGTGGGGAGTTTCAAAAATATATTATTTTGTACTTACGACGATTTTTTAAGCCCGCCGCCGTGTTCGGCGGCGCCCGGCAACGGCAACAATCACCGAAAGCAGGTGTACGCATGGGACTATCAAACGAGGAAAAAGCCCTCGTCGAAGAGGCGATGCAGGTGTATCTTCAACTCGTCGCCCGCCAGCTTCCCCCGGCGCAGGTGCAGCAGGTGGCGCAGGTCGCGCGCGGCATACTCGACAAGCTCGACTCGCTGGGAAGCGGCGGGGGCGGCGCCAAGGGTAACAGGCCCGACGGCATCACCGACGAATGGTACAAGAAGGTGTGCCAGAAGTGCGACAAGCTCTCGGCCACGGGCTGCACCGACAAGGTGACGGCGAAGTTTCCGGGCAAATGCGATCCCATCCTCAAATATGAAAACGAGAAGCGGGGATTAAAGGGGAGGGAGAAAGCGTTTTAGTTTGTTGCGTTTGCCGACGGGGCCGGATGAAGAGTGTATGCGAGATTGCGTAAATGCGGAAATATAGGGTAGACGCGTTGACGCGTTAAGACAACCGGAGATGCGAGACGGCCCGGATGGCGCGAAGCGTAAACGACGACCGGCGCGCGTCCTGTCGGGCGGGAAAACGTCCTATTTGATACTCACCAGAACGTAATTCTTCTTTCCCTTCTGCACGAGCACGTATTTCCCGCTAAGCAGGCAGCCGGAATCGATTTTATATTCCAAATCCGGCACCTTGACTTTATTGATTGATACGCCGCCGTTCTGAATCAGCCGTTTCGCCTCGCCTTTGGACGGCAGTATTCCGCATGTTACGGACAGAAAATCCACGACGTTGATTCCTCCCTCGATTTCCGTTTTTGAAACCGAGGCGTGCGGAACGCCTTCGAACACGGCGAGAAGGTCTTGTTCCGAAAGCTTCCGGAGCGATTCGGTGGTGCCTTCGCCGAAGAGGATGGCCGATGCTTCGACCGCGCCCTCCCAGTCGGCCTTCGAATGCACCCGAACGGTGATCTCCCCGGCGAGCGCCTTCTGCAGCGGGCGCGTGTGCGGCGCCGCTTCGTGTTCCCGGCAGAGCGCGTCGATTTCTTCCTTTGACAAGAGCGTGAACGTCCTGATGAACCTTCGCGCGTCGTCGTCGGTGCTGTTGAGCCAGAACTGGTAGAACCGGTAGGGGGAGGTCATGGTCGGATCGAGCCAGACCTTTTCACCCGCCGCCGACTTGCCGAATTTCGTCCCGTCGGCTTTGGTGAGAAGGGGGCAGGTGAGGGCGAACGCCTCTCCGCCGGCCTTGCGCCTGATGAGCTCGCAGCCCGCGGTGATGTTTCCCCACTGGTCGGAACCGCCCATCTGGACCAGGCAGTTTTTGTTCGTGTACAGCCAGTAGAAATCGTAGGCCTGCAAAAGCTGGTAGGAAAATTCGGTGAACGAGATGCCGCTTTCCATCCGCGTCTGCACCGAGTCCTTCGCCATCATGTAGTTGATCGTGAGGTGCTTGCCGACGTCGCGCAGGAAATCGAGGAACCGGACGTTCGCGAACCAGTCGCCGTTGTTCACCATCTCGGCCGCGTTGGAACCCGCGCCGAAATCGAGGAATTTTGAGAGCTGCTTTTTAAAACAATCGGCGTTGTGGCGGATTTCCTCCGGCGAAAGGAGCTTGCGTTCCTCGGTCTTGCCCGAGGGATCGCCTATCATACCGGTGGCGCTCCCGATCAGCGCCATGGGTTTGTGGCCCGCGCGCTGGAAGTGCACCAAAAGCATGATGGCCACCAGGTTCCCGATTTGCAAGGATGCCGCCGTCGGGTCGAAACCGACGTACCCGCGGACGCTTTCGCCCTTGAGTTTCTCTTCGGTGCCCGGCATGATGTCGCGCACCATGCCGCGCCACGTGAGTTCTTCAACGAAGTTCATATTAATTCCTTGCCGGAAGAAAATTGAATGCTTTCACGATACGATACTGCCTATGGAAGATTTTCCCGGATATGCGCGACGGGATGTATGAAAAGAAAGGCCTCAAGAATTATCAAATGTCTTCCATCATCACTTCGTCCCTGTCTTCCTTCCACGCCGCCAGCTGTCTGGTCCGGCTGGGATGCTTGAGCTTGGCGAGGGCCTTGGTTTCGATCTGACGGACGCGCTCGCGGGAAATATTGAACGCTTCGCCGATCTCCTTGAGGGTCTTTATCCTGCCGTCGTCGAGGCCGAAGCGCATGGTGACGATCTCGCGCTCCTTGTCGGCGAGGGAATCGAGCACGTTTTTAATCTGTTCGCGCAGCTTGATAAGCGACATGCGCTGCGCCGGATCGCCCGCCTTGGGGTCTTCTATGTATTCACCGAAGGTGGTGCTGCCGTCGGTTCCTATTTCCATGTCGAGGGAAATGGGGTCCAGCGAATATTCGAGCGCCAGTTGCACCTTGTTTACCGAATACCCGAGCGCGCGGGCGATTTCCTCGTGGGTGGGCTCGACGCCCATTTCGGTAACGCGCTTGCGGCAAAAACGTATGGTCTTGTTGACGAGATCGAGTGTGTTGGCCGGGATGCGGATTGTCTTCGATTTGTCGTTTATCGCGCGGGAGATGGCCTGTTTGATCCACCACGTCGCGTAGGTGGAAAATTTGTATCCCTTGCGGTAGTCGAAGTTCTCCACCGCCTTGATGAGCCCTCGGTTGCCCTCCTGGATTAAGTCTATGATTTCCATGCCCCGCAGGGTGTACTTCTTCGCGATGCTCACCACGAGCCGTACGTTCGCCTCGATGATGGCGCACTTGGCCTGGTTGCGTTCGTCCTCCCATTTCTGGAATTCCGCGAGGAGCGCCTCCCGGTTCTTCTCCTTGAGCTCTTCTTTGTACTTGTCAAGGATGTGCTGCACCTGTTTCGCGTTGAGGTTGAGCTTTCTGCACAGTTCGATGCTTTCCCGAGCCAGCGCCTCCGCCTTTGCCCGGCGGTCGGCGGCGTTCTTTTGCCCGCCGGCGCCTTTTTGAGAAAGAGCGTCGAGCAGCTTGTTCTTGTGCCGTATATGGGCCACGGTGCGCACGAACCCCGCGCGAAGTTTGTCGAGCTCGCCGTCGTTGTCGGCCTGTTCTTCCTCGATGTGAAGGACATCGGCGCATTCGAGGACGTTTTTCTTGAGTTCCGTCGCGATGAGGTAGAGGCTTTGGAGCGCGGCGGGCGCGCGGAACGCCATCTCGAACAGCTTTTCTTGGGCCGATTCCATCCGCATCGCGTATTCGGCTTCCTGATCGCGCGACAACAGCGGCACGCGTCCCACGCTGTTGAGGTACACCCAGGTCGGATCCGCGTACCGCGGAATCCTCCTCACCGGAATGATTCGGTGCGGGCGCCGCTCGATGGGCGTTTCCTTCTTTTCGGACACCAGCGCGTTTATGCTGATGTTCTCGCGCTCGATGATGTTTTCTATCCTGTCGCGTTCCTCGATGGTGGGCGCGAGTTCTTCGATCTGATCGGGAGTGACGAAGCCCTGAAGCTGGGCGAGCTTGCGCAGCCGCGCGGTGATTTTGTCGTCGGGGAGCGTGGTTTGTTGCGGATCGTTGCGGGCCATTATTGTCCGGCAAGCGCTTTCAGTTGAAGGGAATATTCTTTCACCTGTTCCAGGAGCGTCGCCCTGTTGCCGGGTTCCTTTTTCATCCGCTCGGTGCTCTCGCGGATTTTCCGCTGCAGGAATTTTTCCTGCAGGCGCTTCATGGTGTGCACCAGTTCTTCGTTGGCGTCGGCCGCGGGCGCCTCGTTTGCAAACGCGAAGCTCAACACGCGCTTTTCCTCGTCGTCGGCCTTGGAAAGGAGCGTGTCGAGCGCGCCGTTCTCATCGAAACTCGAAAGCATCAATAAATATAATTTACCGGAGAATTGGTCGGTGAACGTTTCGGGCAGGATGAACCGCCGCGCCTCGGGAATGAGGGAGGGCGTGCACAGCAGCAGACGGATGAAGTTGCCCTCGATGGTTCCGAAGTACGCGACGGTCTCGTCGGGCCCGCCGTGCCGGTTTTGTTCCTCTCGTTGGCCGGGGCTCCGCCGTATCTGGCGGTACACTATGTCCTCCGAGACCGAAAACCGCTCGCTCATCCGCTTGACGAACTCGCGCTGTACCACCGGATCGGACAGCGACTGGGCGAGGGGGCCGAGCGCGGCAAGCGCCGCGGACTTGCCGTAGGGCGTGGAGGTGCCTTTGTCGGCGGCGACCTTCTCGATGATGAATTGCATATAATCCCGCGACGACCGTCCCAGAAGCTCGGAAAACGCCGCCGCGCCGCGCGCCTTCACGAAATCGTCGGGGTCCTCGTCGTTGGGGATGGTGAGCACCCTAATGTCGAAATTGTACGGCGCGAGCACGAAAATCGCGCGCCGGGCCGCCTCGATGCCGGCCGCGTCGCCGTCGAACACCAGGAAGATCGTATCGGTGAACCTCCGAAGCGTGCGCGCGTGCGTGTCGGTGAACGCGGTGCCCGAAGTGGCGATTACGTTTTTTATCCCGGCCTGGTACAGGGCGAGAAAATCCATGTACCCTTCCACGATGATCACGCTTTTCTTTTCGCGCACGTGAAGGTGCGTCTCGTGGAACCCGTACAGGATTTTGTTCTTCTGGTACAACGGCGTTTCCGGCGAATTGAGATACTTGGGCACCGCGTCGTCGGTGAGGCCGCGCCCGGCGAATCCCACGGGCCGCTTGGAACCGTCGAAGATGGGAAAGATGATGCGGTCGCGGAAGCGGTCGTACATGCCGCCTTCCTGCTTAACAATGGCGAGACCGGCGCGCGCGACCAGCGCGTCGGCGACGCCGCGCTGTTTCGCGAAGTCGAGGAACGACGACCATCCGGGCGGCGCGTAACCGAGACGGAATTCCCGGATTGTCTCCTTGGTGAGCCCCCGCGAGACGAAGTATTCGATGGCCTTTGGAAAATTGCGCGTCTGGCGGTAGAAGAAGTCGAGGGCAAGTTGATTTATCCGGAATATCTCGTCCTTTGACGGCAACGGCCCGCCCGCGTCTTCTCCCGCCGGAGGGGAGTAATCGCGGCCCTGCGGCCTCAGCTTTATGCCCGCCTCGTCGGCAAGGAGCCGCAGGGCCTCGGGAAAGGTGAGGCCTTCCAGCTCCATGAGGAAATTGAAGACGTCGCCGCCCTTGTGGCAGCCGAAGCAGTAGTAAATCCCTTTTGCCGGCGAGACCGTGAACGACGGCGTTTTTTCCTTGTGAAACGGGCACAGCCCTTTGAGGTTTTGTCCCGCGGGCTTGAGCGCCACGTGCCGTCCCACAACGTCGGCGATGTTTATCGCCGAGCGCACTTCCTCCTTCACGCCGTCGTCGAATTGCTTGTTTAAAATTGGGCCGGAGGGCATGGTTGAATTGAAAATAGGTTAGAATGATGGAAAAGGATTACTCAGTAAAATAATTAAGAATGGACGGCGTCCCAAAATTAGTGCAAAGACTACTTTTCCTTACGCCCCCTAAATCCCACGCAGGGGGACTTAGGGGGCCGACTTGTTAACGCGTCAACACGTTTACGCATCCACGCATGAACGCTTCAACTTTTTTGGCGCCTCGCCGTGTTTGACTATCGGAGCATCAAACCGTATAATTGCAAAAGAGGGGAGCGCGGAAGGCCGCCGCCCGCGGGCTGCGGTCGAGGACAATCATGACATCACCACTGGATCCCAACAGCGTCGAATTCAGGATAGAAGATTCTTCCATAATCGGAACCCCGCTGATTTCCTACGATACGTGGATACCCGAAGGCTACTTCGCCGAAGGAGGGATGAGCAGGCTCTACATCGTCAAGCACAAACTGATTCCGGATTTCAAGGCAATCGTGAAATTCCTCGGCAACGAGGACGTGGTGAAGCAGATAGGCAACTGCAACGGTCCCCTCGACAAAAGCAATTTCAGGAAGGAGCGCATCGGAAGGTTTCTCAGGGAAGCCGAGACCATGGCCAAGCTTCCCTACTGCAGGAACATAATCCAGCTCTACGATTCCGGAAAGACGCAAAAGAACCAGTTGTACTTCGTGATGGAATACATCCGCGGCCAGAGCCTTGCCGACACCATCAACGTCCACGAGGAGGGCCTTCTTCCGGAAGAGGCGTGCGCCATACAGATACAGATGCACGACGCCCTCAACGTGGCGCACAAGCACGACATAGTCCACCGCGACATAAAGCCGGACAACATCCTGGTGGACGTCAACGGCACCGTGGTGCTCACCGATTTCGGCGTTTCCCACATCCAGAGCATGGGCGGGAAAACCATGCTCACCAAGGCCGACGACGCGTTCATCGGCACGCCGTACTACACCAGCAAGCTGAACCTCGATCGTCCGCGAATAGACATCGATCCGGCGAAAACCGCGATTTTCGAGGAGGGAAACGACAAGTATTGCGTCCTCAATTTCAGGAAATACAGGGTGAGCGAGGACAAGGACTGGACCATAAACGCGCCCGCCCGTTATTACATCGAAATAGTCCCGGAACAGGCCGACATCTCCTCCCTCAACGGCCCCGTTCTTTTTACCGAGCTCACCGGCCAAAGCTATTTCGAGACCAAAACGATAACCTCGGCTAATTTTGCGGTCAAGCTGATTCAAACGGCCGCGAAAGACCTTTACATAAGCAGAACCGGAAACGGCTTCAATAGCTCGAAATGGCTTTTGGAACTCAGTCCGGCCAGCGAAAAACTCTTCAACAGGATCATAGAGCGCTCCTGGCAGGGCGAAGTCGAGGCGGTGGCGGAAGTGCTCACCCTCAAGGGTTATTACGAAACCATTTTTAGGGGCCACAAGGGAAGGTTGTACAGGGAACTGGGCAGGCAGCCCACCATAGAAGAGGCCGTCCAGAACCTTTACAAGAGGACGCAAAACCTCTGTTCGGAACGCTGCGGGCAATACGCGGAGTGCTTCAAGGACGATGCGTCGTTCGAAAAAATGTACAGCGAAAAAGGCGGGAAGAAATTAACCCGGCTCATACTGTCGCTGTGCAAGATAGGAGGAAATGGCAACGAGGCCGTGGAGGAGCTTCTCGCGGGCATAGAAAAACGCCTGAACGCCGCGCTCGGGACGGGACGGGCCTCGATAACGGCGGCCGGCGTGTCGAGGCTCAAGTTCTTCCACCAGGTCTATTCGGGCATAAAGAAAATCCATCCCCGCCTTAAAAACAAGGCCGATGAACTGGAATCGATGCTCATGAGCATGGACGCGGGCCTGGGGGAGGCCGAGTATGACTGAACCGGCTCCCGGAGTCCTGAGGGTTCAGGAAGGGTTGGCCCCGCCCGGCGGCGCGGCGGGGACGGAAGTGACCCGGGAGATTGTCCCTGACGAAGTCTACATGGGGAAAAGGCTCTTCGGCAAGGAAAGCCAGTACGTAATCATAGAGGCCGGGACGTACGGTTCGGAACGGGAACTGGCCGACGTCGAGAAAACGATATTGTCAAAAAGGGAAAAAGCCAAAGGGCTGCGCAACATAGTTTTCAATTCCGTTTATTGCGACGGCTCCCGCCGGATTTACATCGTCAGCATTTCGCCCAGCGCGACGCTCAGGGACGTCCTCTCCGCCTCTCCCTTCTCCCTCCAGGAAAAGAAAGCCCTCGCGCTCGACGTCTGCCGCGAGGTGAGAAAAGTCCACGGTTCCTCGGACGTCCACGACGGCCTGTCCCTCGAACGGGTGCTGGTGGGCGATAGGGAACTCATACTGCTCACGAATTACTTCCCCGGAATACCGGCCTCGGTGGAAAACCTCCTTCCCCGCGAGATCGCCGAACTCGGCGACGACGCAAGCCGCATATTCCCAAAAACGCGATACGACAGGGAATCGGTCGACGTTTTCGCGACCGCGCTGATGATGTATGAGATATTCACGGGGCAAAAGCCGGCCAACTCCAGGGAATACGTTTTGACGGAAGAGGAACGCCGCGTTCTGGGCCAATCGCTGCGCACCGCGCCCGGTTCGTTCGCCGCATGCTTTGGCCCCTTCGGCGCCATGCGCTTTGACGCCCAAAAAGCCGGGGAGTACGCCGCAGTGCTCCCGAGAGCGCTTTCGGCCCTGGCCGCAAGCGCCGCGCTGTGCGCCCGTTACCTGATCGAGGCCGCCTCCAGAAACACGTTGAAGGAGTATCTGGCGGCCGCGCTTGACAAAACCTGCCTGGAGGAATATTTCGGCTCAACGGATTGCCTCGCATCCGGGGACGCGAAACGCAAGAACACATACGTTTTTCCATCCGTGCTGGGAGACGCCGGGCGCTGGTTTTCTAAGAACGGCGGCAGATACAATTACGTGCCCGTACTCGGGGATTTTTTCGGCTTTTTCCGGAAACCGGAAGAAAGGGCGCATTGCCCGAAGCTGGACGAACTCATCAAGCGGCTTGGCGCGGCCAAGAACAAAAAAGGCTCCGATTATTGTGCGAGGATACAGGAGTCGATTGGCGAAAAACGAGGGAAAAACATCCTCAACGAGATGACGGAGCTCCATAGGAAGCAAAGGCTGGAGCAGGCCGGGCGCCGAAGAATCACCCTCATAAAAAGGTCGGTGACCGCCTCGGCGATACTGCTTCTCGCCGCCGCGCTGCTTGTCGTGGGATACCTGCACTATTATCCCGCAAAACCGGCCCCCGGCCGCTACGGCCGGGCGGCGACGCCCCTTACCGGCGACAACCGGGAACAAACCGAGGCAATGCCGGGCCGGTCTCCCGCGGCGGCCCAGGCTCCAACGACAAAGCTCTATATCGCGCGGGAGGACGCAAAAACATACACGGTACCGGAATCCAGGTCTTCGCGGATAGACGTGGGAAACCTTACGTTCGTCGTTCTGGATTCGCTCAACCCGTCAACGCGCGTATCGGCCGACAGCCTCCCGTTTTTCAAGATCGCGAGCGTCGACAAGAAGTTCGTGCTCGACTACCCGAACAGGCTGCTGCTTTCGGCGAAAGGCCGGAACTTGAAGACCGGCGTGCATCACGTTCCCATAGAGGCGCACAATCCGGAATGCACGCCAATCGTCACCGACATAGAAATCACCGTGGTACGGGAACCCGACGAGTCCCCGCCCCCCGCCGCTCAACCCCAGCCGTCACCGTCCGAGCTTTCACCCCAGCCGCGGATTCTGCGGCCTTCGGCGGTGCCGGTCTGCGACGGCGTTTACAAGATAGAACACGCGGGACAGGGCAACGTCCTCGACGACATCCGGGCCGGCGATCATGAAAAGTTCACCGACCAGGGCGGGACAATCTACGTCTACCGGCAGTCCGCAAAGAAAATCATTACGGCGAACTTGAGCGAGACCTCGCGCAAATACGTCATGAGGGAATACGTCCTCTCCAACCCGCAGCCGGTGGACGTGAGCGAGGGGGATTTGATTTCGAGGGAGAGGAGATTGCTGGAGAAGTGCGTGAAGGAGAAGAAATAGACGGTTCCAAACAAATCAGGATCGCGCGGGTGTTAAAGATGGTGCCTTTTGCCGGTTCAAAACTTCTTTGCATTCCATGTCGTCAATTCCAAAGACCGGTCATGTAGTATTAATGCCTTAATTAGTAATTAGAATATGCTACATAACTCTTCGGTCGAGCCTGTTCGGGGAGAAGAACGTCAATACATAAGTTCCGGCGGAGGCCGCGCAGCCGGTGGACGTGAGCGCGGCAGGCTAAAGGGTTTTTAGGTTACGGGAAGGGAAGGCCGACCGACGCGCGTCGTTTGTTTTGTGGTTGTTATTAGAATTGAGGTAGCGTAGGACTGACGATTGCTCGTCAGCCCCGCCACAGATCCCGGCGTGCGGATTTTTCGCACCGGGCTCTTCAGGTACATCGCTNCC
>JGI20214J51088_10000060_pt1 | contig 69102 bp, 65 predicted proteins | sample WetSurMetagenome_FD_51088 | JGI IMG/M metagenome (IMG submission 51088) | reverse complement strand
AAACAGAAGTACTTCTTTACAGGGTCATACCGTATCGATGCAACTTCAGCATTCCCGCCTGCAAACCGTAACGCTCATTTCCCATCTGCTTCCGTTGCCTGGCTGGCATCAAATGAAGATTTCCTTAAAGGAGTAAAAGCAGTGGATATGCTTAAACTGAGAGCCAGTTATGGCATCACCGGAATGAAAGACATCGGGGCATATAAATATATGGGCTTATTCAGCCTTAGTACACAATATAATTCAGGCTCGGCAGCTATACCTTATCAGCTTGCCAGTCCAAACCTGACATGGGAAAAAACAGAACAGTTTAACATCGGCTTTGACCTTGGCTTGTTCAACAGGGTTACTCTGACAGCTGATTATTACCGGAATATTACCCGCGATCTTTTGATCCAGGTTGCACAGCCACTGTCAGTAGGCTTTGAAAAGAAATGGGAAAACGTCGGACAGGTTAATAACAACGGCCTTGAACTGACACTCTCGGCACAAATAGTAAAGAAATCGGATTTCCAATGGACCTTTGATGTGACATATGGTGCCAACTCAAACAAGCTTAAAGGCATTGATACACCTATTTATCAGACTGTTAATGGCGTTTCACAGATCTATCGCAACGATGGTGAACTTTATGTTTTCAATCTGCCAAAATGGTTAGGAATAGACACCCAAACCGGTGCCCCAGTCTGGGAACATCTTGAAAAAGACGCCGATGGCAAAGTTATCAGTCGTACTCCAACATCAGAATATGCTGAAGCAACATCACAGGAAGTAGGACATGCATTGCCAAAATTCCAGGGTGGTTTTAACAGCTACATGAAGTATAAAGGACTTTCCCTTTCAATGAACTTCTCATACATGTACGGCAATGATGTTTACAATTTCACACGCAAGTTCATGGATAATGACGGACATGAACCATATTATAACCTGATGAAATGGAAAGAAGGATGGAGTCGCTGGACACAACCAGGCGATGTTGCCACTCACCCGAGTATTCAGAACTCAGCACTCTCAACAGAGACCTCTTCACGTTATCTCGAAAAAGGAAGCTATCTGAAACTCAGAAACATTACCCTTCGTTACGAGATTCCGCAGAGTATTGTAAAGAAGATGAAACTTCAGCAGCTAGCCGTCTCATTTAGCGGTGACAACCTCTTTACCATGACTGATTATTGGGGTCAGGATCCGGAAGTAACCATTACTCCGGGTACCTATTCAATGCCGGGCGTATCTGACTTCAAATACCCGCCAAATAAACAGTTCATATTCACTCTAGATGTCAGGTTCTGATAACCAATGGTTTAAAAATTAAAAAATACTAGTATGAAGACTAAAATATTAAAGTATTTATTGTTCTCCGGCCTGTTGATCTGGACCTTCGGATGTGTGAAAGATGTTTCTCCTTCCGATGCAATCAACACTGAATCATTGGCTTCCACACAGGATGGATTGCTTAATGTGACAAACGGATGCTATGCTCTCTTTAAAGACAATATCGAATTCAATGGTACCGTGGATATGAACAACAACTATCTGCGCCAGTATTTTCAGCTTTGCGATTTTGCCAGCGATGATATTGTTTGCGGACAGGTTACTGAAGACCCGTTGTTTTACAGCTTTACCCTGACTCATTCACCTGATCAGTCAAACACACGGTTTTTCTGGTATGTATCTTATAAGATTATAAACAGCACAAACACTGTGATTGAAATAGGTGATAAAATTTCAGATAAGACAGATGCAGTTAAACAGCTGATTGGTGAAAATCATTTTCTGCGTGCATTCTGCCATTTTAATCTTCTGAAATTCTATTCAAAGCCTTATACCATTGATCCGAATGCTGACGGCGTAATTATACGGTCATCAACATCAGAGCCTGCCCAGAAGGCAAGATCAAGTGTAAAGGATTGCTATGATTTCGTTATTTCTGACCTGAAACAGGCAGCTGCCCTTATGAAAGAGTCAAGAGGCGTTCAATATGCATCAAAAGAAGCTGCATGGGCATTCCTTTCAAGGGTTTATCTCTATATGGATGATGAGACAAATGCAATTGCTTATGCCGACTCAGTCATCAATTCTTCAAAATTTCAGCTTGAAAGTCCGGAAGGCTTTAAGACCTATTTCCCTAATGCCGCCGGATCACCGGAAACAATATTCCTGGTTGCTTTTACACAGGCTGATAACAAAGGCAAATTTGGTTCTATAGCTTCAATGCTTTATTCAGATGGTAACTCGGGCTGGGGTGAAGAATTTGCTTCTTCCTCCCTCCGTGATGTAATGAGCGCTCACCGCGAGGACGTACGCTGGGCATATATCGATTCATTGAAAGATGGTGACGGGAACATTGTTAAGAAAAACGGAATTGAAACATTTTATATTTCGAAGTTCTCTTACCAGGATGGTGACCCGAACCTCAGTTCACCTGTTATGTTCCGCCTTTCAGAAATGTACCTGAACCGCGCCGAGGCTTATGCCAAACAGGGTAAAGACGCGCTTGCTCTTGATGATGTTGATATGATCAGAACAAACCGCGGGCTTGAAGGATCATTGTATAATGAAGTTGTACCGATGGGATATACAGCTCTTCAGGTTGTTTTAAAGGAAAGACGCATCGAACTGGCTTTTGAGGGTCACCGTGCAATTGATGTCTACAGGAATAAACTTTCAATGGATCGTTCTTACTGGGGCTACCACTTACCGGGCCTGAAAGAATCAGATATTAACCTGGCAACAACGCCTGTAGGTTATGCCAATGAAATAGTCAGTTATACAAATCCACGTATCATTTATTACATCCCTGTTGACGAAGTACTTGCTAATTCTCTTTGCAAACAAAATCCATAACAGGAAAAATAAAATTCCTTAAATAACAAAAGCAAAAAGAGATATGAAAAAAATAAAATATTTAAAATATTCAGTGTTCATCCTGCTTGTGCTTCTTATGATTTCATGCAAGAAGGATGAAGATAGTGGTGCAGTAGTGGAAGCATTATTCTCCTATACCACTGACGGATTTACCGTGACTTTCGCAGATGCCTCAACCGGCGTATCAGGAGACTATTTCTGGGAGTTCGGAGACGGAACAAACTCTACCGAGCAGGCAGCAACGGTTACTCACACTTATCCTCAGAAAGGACGCTACGTGTTCACTCTCTACAGAGACGGGAAAAAATTTGAGGCCTCCACAATTATCTACCTTGACAAGTCATCGCCTGTTAAGCTTGATGATGGTACACTCTCTGACTGGGATGCTGTTACAAAAAATGTCGTCATAAGCGGACCAAATGGTATGGGAGCAAGGAAGGCCAAGTTTGACTATGACGCTCTGTACATATACTTCTATATAGAGCAGGCCGGAACCATTGCAGACGGCACAATTATGGACTTATATATTGATACAGATGCAAGCCGCTCGACAGGTTTCCAGTGGAGCGCTTACCAGCTCATAGGTGCAGACTTTTTGTTTGAAGGCCAGGTACAGGTTTCAGACCCTTGGTTTGATTGCTATAAGTACTCTGGGTCAGGCCCTGACTGGACCTTCTCATACGTCCAGGTATCTGAATTCTATAAGGTTGGTGCCGTTGAAGAACATGGAGGGAATACAATGTATGAATTTGCTATCTCACGCTCCAAAATCAGCGGACTTACTGGAAATGGCATCAGAATAGGCATTAACATTATGGATAGCGGGTGGTCTGACTTCGGTTATATTCCGGATAAAGGCACTGACGGATTTTATCTCGATCTGAATGAACAATAGTTTTATCGCAGGTTTCATTTCAGGGTAGTTTTAGATTAACCAAGAAAAGAAGAGGGACATCATTTTTATGATAGTCCCTCTTTAATTATTTGATAAATTAGTCTGACTTATCCCGTAACGAAAACAGGACATATGATTTATAAAAGGATGTTATTTCCACGCGCTTTTGCAGTTGCCATTGACGACATGGGCTGGATGAACGGGAGTCACCTTGGAAAGGACGGAGGACAGGGCCCCTCGCGTGCTGGGGTGGACAGACATTTTAATGTCTCAGACTATCAGATTGTTGCTGAAGTAAGTAAAGCAACCGGAGTCAGGTTGCAGGGGCTTTTCGTGATGTGTGAAATGGACAGGGAAAATGTTTGCGCAAAGTATCCTACAACAAACATGTACGGCAAAGAGTGGAACAACGCCGCAAATAAATGCGATGAGCAACAGGAGATTTTTGAATTTCTGAAACAAAACTCTGCATCTGTTGAGTTCGGGATGCATGGTGTGGGACATGAGTACTGGCCGGAAAAAATGCAAAGGGTAAGGGCCGAATGGTATAACATGGCTGAAAAGAGACCATGGCCTGAAGAAACCCTCAATGACCATTTTAAATGCTTCAGGGAAATTATGAAGCAATATGGATTGTCTGAAGAGGAAGGACACTCATTCCCTGAAAGTTTTGTGCCATGTGCCTACAGCTTTTACTGGAACCCGGACGATGATTACAGCCTTGGTAAACTACTGAATCATAATGGCGTTAAATATGCAAATACTGACTTTTCATATATCGGAGAACTAAATCCTCCCAAAGGGAATAACGGGGGAGGCTTTGATCATGGAGTACATGTTTTAAACCGTATCAATTACGGGAATAAGTATTTTGAATATGGCTCACTACCCGCAGTGCCCGTCGGAATGCAGGAATCTGACATTAGTGAATCTCATTTTGTAAACTGGCTCGCCGGTGAGAAATGCAGACAATCCGAAATCACGGGCGAGTGGATAGCTTTTTTCAAAAGTGTGCAGAGCATGGAAGACAGGTACCTCGCAAAAAACACTGAACAACTTCATTCACAATGGTTATACAAAAGGTTTACTAAAACGGAAGAACCAATAGCCGGAGAAGTAATAATTGATAATTCCGAAATGCCTGATGATGCCTTTAAGAATTGCCTTTTAGGCAATATGGTATTAAAATTCAGGCTTGACAAGGATGAGCATATTTCGTCTGCATCTCTTGACAATAAACAAATTACTTCCTATTTTGAAGAAGCAGGTTATGCCTATATTTATTTACCACCGCTGGCTAAGAAAAAGTATATTTTGAAGTATGCTCATGGTTCCCAAACAATGGACGAATTCATTTTTAACAGCGGAACCTATAATATCTACAGGTTTGAAAGCACAGACCGTGCCATCGTTTTTGATGTCAAAATGTACGGAACACAGATGGTATTGGTTAAATGCCGGAAGCCTGTTTCAGTTTACTCTTCAAATCCTCACCTCAGAATTATATCTGAAAAGTATGACAGAGCCTCAGGCTTTCTTTCCCTTGAAATTTCGGGAAGAAACATTATGGGAGAAAAAGGGACGGTTGATCTGGCCTTTTAATGTTCTGACTGACAGTTACTAATCAAATGATAAAATAAATATGGCTATAACTGCCAGTGCCAGTCCTATGGTAAGCACCAACCCCGGTACAACACCATAAATAAGCAGTGATATGACTATCGTTATCAATGGCGCCAGTCCTGTCAGCGGAACTACAATGATTGCTTTCCCATATCTCAGAGCATAAACAAGAGTTAAGGCACCAATAGCATTTAATATTTGAATAATTGCTGCCAGGCCCGGACCTCTGAAACCCCATTCGATAGGTTTTGAGAAATCTGTCATGAAATAAGCTACAGGCATCAGCAGCAATGCTGTAATAGTCATATAAAAGAAGATACTTTCAGCTTTCATTGTTTCATTTGAAAACTTCATTATATACGCCTGAAGTCCCCATGCTATGAAGACCAGAATTGAAAGAGCCAACCATAATTTTCCTTTAATTGATTGCTGATTAGGATCCTGGTATGAGAGAAAGAGGATTGCAATTAACGCAACGCCAATGCCTATCCATTTAAGCATGTTGGTTCGTTCCCTTAAAATCAGTACAGATAAGAAGATTGTAAGGATAGGGTAGAGTGATATAAATGGGAAAATAATATATGCAGGACCTTCGCGCAATGCTTCAAAAAGCAGGAGCTGTCCGCCTGCACCGGTGAAACCAACAGTACATCCAAGCAATACTGACCGCCAATTGTGCTCAACTTTCCAGTCAATTATTTTCAAGGCTACAAGGGCGCACGGAATCATTGTAAGAGCCCAAACACAATAGCTGAGAGTCGCAGGGAATACCTTCTGAGGTATCTCAATCAATGCTCCCCAGACTCCCCAGAATAATGTGGTTACTATTGCAAACGCCAGCCAGTATTTCTTTGTTTTCATATTATCTGTATATACACGTAATTTCAGGCGTAAATATATTGAAAAATATCTTATATATCCTTTCGAAATAAAATAAAAAACAAGTATAAATAAATTAGTATCGATAAAATGAAATGATATGAAATAATATTAAGACGTTTGTTCAGACATTATTAAAATTTTAACTTAGATGTGTTCAAATGTCAATTGTCTGCCGGTTGGTAAGCAAGAATAATAATACAAAATCAGAAGTGGAAAAAATTGAAATAATAGAGATTAATGGTAAAAAAACTGCCATACTGAATTCAGAAGAAACAATTCTGAACACTGCCCAGGATGCTCTTGACCTTCTTGGAAACTGCAGCTATATGGGAGCAGATCAGATTATTGTAAGTGAAAGAAACATTACACCTCAGTTTTTTGACCTTAAAACCGGAGTTGCCGGTGATATGCTTCAGAAATTTTCAAATTATCGAATGAGGGTTGCTTTTGTTGGTGATTTCTCAAAATACCGGAAGAAGAGCATTCGCGATTTTATTTTTGAAAGCAATAAGAGAGGAGACGTCAGCTTTGTTGCTTCTGATGATGAAGCAAGAAAAATACTTGCCCGTTGATCAGAGTCGGATGGCGTGTTAAATGACCTGACCACTGATATCCAGGTTTATGCAATATTGAAAAATACATTGAATCATATTACGTGACAGATGGAAAACATAGGGTAAATTTGTATTATATATTAATGATTTTTTACGTTTAAACTACAGGGCTCTTAATTACAATGGAATAAAACTCCCGCAACCATGAAAACGAGACTATTTTTACTGACTATAATTACTCTGTCAACAAGTTGTCTGCAAGCGCAATTCATTGATAATTACGGGGTAAACCTTGGACTAACCTGCACTAACCAGCTTTGGAAGTATAACGTCGTCGGTAATATCTCAGGAAGCCAGAATAAGGAATTTAAGCCCGGGCTGGAGCTCTTTTTTATGGCTGATAAGGAGTTAAATAATAAATTTCTGGTCAGATCAGAATTAGGATATATCATGAAAGGTTTCAGAAATAACATTAATGTCACAGTGGCCACTGGCGTTCCGGCTGATTTTGAACATAAGGATGTTATCTTAAACGACCTCGCTCTTGACCTTGGAATTCAGTACAGACCATTTGTTTTCAGGGTAATTCCATATGCAATTGCCGGACTCAGAGGAGATTACATGGTTTCTTACCGCGATGCCAGGTATACTGACCCAAATACAGGTATTGAATACAGTATGTACAAATCCTATCTTGATGAGGCCAGGAAATTTAACCTTGGCGGGCTTATTGGTTTGGGAATTAAGTTCAATACAAATCTTTATTTTGAAGCTTATTATAATCCCTCATTCACCCGCAGCCAAAATACCTCAACACTTAAGACAAGAGACAATTGTTTTGAATTCAGGGTGGGTTTTAATTTTAACAGACTTTAATCTGCGTTTTTCACAAATAAACTAATATTGAGATGAGATTCCCTTTGCTTTTAATTATGCTTTTACCCTGCCTTTTTCTGTCAGGGCAAAAGAAACAGGTCTGTTTTACATTTGATGACATGCCTTTTGTTTATTACGGAATAACAGATACAGTTATTCAGAAGACATTGATGCATAAGCTTGTAACGTCGTTGACCGTAAATAAGATACCGGCTATTGGTTTTGTAAATGAGAAAAAGTTATATGACAATGACTCCCTGAACAGGTTTCAGCTTTCCCTTATAAGGGAATGGATAGAAAATGGACTTGAACTGGGTAACCACACATTCTCTCACCCTGATTACAATACAATGTCATTTAAGGATTATTCATCAGATGTTATAAAGGGGGAGATACAGACACGAAAACTTCTTGAAGCCAACGGGAAAAAACTCATATATTTCAGGCATCCCTTTCTTCACGTGGGTGACAATAAGGAAAAGGCAGATTCACTTGAAAATTTTCTTACTGAACGTGGATACACTGTTGCTCCCGTAACCATTGATAACGAAGACTATCTCTTTGCCCTTGCCTATCACCGGGCTAAGGCCGGAAATGATACTCTTCTGATGAAGAGGATAGGCAGTGATTATATTGATTACATGGAAAGGAAAGTAAAATATTTTGAACATGAGTCAATTGCATTGTTCGGGAATAATATCAGGCAGATTTTGCTTATTCATGCAAGCGAGCTTAATGCCGATTATACTGACTTACTTGCCGCGATGTTCAGAAGAAATAATTACGAATTCATTAGCCTTGGTGAAGCACTGAAGGATGAAGCGTATAAGACACCTGTTACAGTTTATGGTAAATGGGGCATTTCATGGATTGATAAATGGGCATTATCGCGGGGAAAGAAAGGCGATTTCTTCAGTGATGACCCACAGAGTCCCGATTATATCAGTAAGCTGGCAGAATAGATAAAAACACTTCCTGTGCATAAAGAACAAGACCTTCAGCGATTACAAAATTGCGTGTAGTTCTTCTTTAGCAAAATTCTGATTCAAAGTGTTTTTGTAGTGAGAGCATTCATCTACAAAAAAGATGGCTTTGTCAAAATATAGAGGTATTTAGTAAATAATACTTAACAATCGTAGTGCTGTTCTGAGTGCTTTAATAATTTGCTCCCTGGATAGAAGGGAGGATTTTCACGGGTTTTCGGAGTTAACAGAGCAGAGGGATCAATGCTCAATATAGTTATGTTGGTCTTTGTGATGTATACTTTCTGGATCAGTGTACATCAATAATGCTTTTATATAAATGCTGGAAGCAATAATTGAATTCACAAACTAAACATACCAAAAACACCGATGAACAGACTTATTATTTTATTATTTGCCGCTTTGCTTTTCAATCCCTGCACTGCCCAGGATTCCGGCAAGCACCCAGACACCAATATGAACATTACAATTCTTGGTGTTATAAAGAACTATTCTGAATTATTAACAGCTGTCAGACCTGACACTACCTTTTTTCAACTTGTTCCTATTTCGCCTGATGGACGTATAAATATGTTATATGGTGGAAATGGCCTGGCTGGCTTTGGTTCTGATTTTCCTAAGTTAGGGATACCAAAAGAAGCGTCATTTAGTTTTGAAATATCAAATGTACCTCCCGGAAAATATATACTTGCTGTTCAGAGCCTTAATCCAAAAAAATACGGCAAGGAGGCTGGCTACATCACATCCGACGGACAAAATTTTCTCATCTTTAAAATAAAGCCAAACAGCAAATCGCCTGTTACTATTAACCTCGGAAAAACGACAGCTTTGGTTAATTAAATCTAAATAAACCTGTTCTTTTTCCTAAAACCTTTTCTGGTAATTTGTGGTATGCTGGTAATTAAAAACTCACAGTGTCGTTTTTTTGCTGATAGGAGTTTTAAAATGCAAAGTGAACCGTAAATTGAAAGTAGTAACCAATAAATAAACACATGAATTCACTGAAAGGAGGAATATTATTCCTGTTAACCTTGTTGCTGGCAGGTTGTTCAAATAACCCTGAACAACTTAAGCTGAAAGATGATCTCGGTATAGACAAATCTTTATCTGATATTTTTAAAAAAGAATACGGTTTATATGTTAGTAAAGGAGCGAAGTTGTCATCAGCTTCGGATTTTGCCAATTATACGTTTGTATTAATTGGTGAAACGGAACCTGATTTTGATATACGTATTGCGGCCATTGGAATGAGCAAAACAAACAGGTTCCTGTTTAGAAATATAGAATGCGTTTCAGTAAGCGATAATATGAGCAACGCGGATAAAACGAAGCCATGTTTTGAGCTAAATGAAAATGTGACTGCGGAAAATGGCAATTCAATATCACGGGCTAAAATGTTTTATAGTAAAGGAGCAAGCTATAATGAAATTATTGAGAGTTATCTCAGCAACGGGAAAAAGAACTGCGTTTTTTTATTGAAAAGGGTGTTTGCAAAAGGGGTTGCGGGCAACTTAAATGAAATTGTTCTGGAAAAATCCGGCATCGCCGGACCAGCCATTCAAAACAGTGATAAAGAAATTACAGGTGAAAAGAAATTAAAGGATAGCATTGATAACCTTCCTCCATCCTCTGATAAAAGCATTGATGAATCTGCTGAGATATACCAGTTCGTTGAAGAAATGCCTTCTTATCCGGGAGGCGATGAGAGTATGTTAAGTTTTATTGCACAAAATATTAAGTATCCGCAGACTGCCATGGAAAATGGCATATCAGGAAAAGTAATCGTTCAGTTTGTTGTTTACTCCAATGGGAGCATAGGTCAGATAAAGGTTCTGAGAAGTATTGAAGAGTCTCTTGATAATGAAGCCATCAGGGTTGTAAAATTGTTCCCGAAATTTACACCTGGCAAACATAACGGCAAGGCTGTTAATGTTTATTACGTACTGCCTGTAAAATTTGACCTTTAGTACCTGTCCGGACTTACATTTAACAACTTAAATTTCTAAACATGATGAAACATATTCTTTTAACCCTGACTGTGATTCTGATTACACAATTTAACCCGTTAAAGGGTAATAATATGAACACTAAGGATAAGAGTGACCTTAAAACGGTTATTGTTGTCTATTCAGAAAAAGGAACTAAAGTGGATGGCAAAGAAATCCTCATGGTTTATTACGATGAAGAAACTCTTTCAAAAGTAATTTTAAAGGATACGACAAACTCAGATGGGGCAGCCATTTATTCTGTCCCTGGTAATGATTTGAAGGCATCATATATATTCACCTTTGCATTTACGGAGAAGGGAATAAATAAGTGCATTGCTATGCGGATCCCTGCTGAGAGCAATTATGGCGGACAGGACTCTATAACTATAAATATAGGGAAGGGGAAAATGTGGTATATTCAAAATTCAGAAGCCCCGATACAATGGATGAATTTCCCCAATGACGGATCAAAAGTTGAAGAGATAAAATCTGATATTAATATTTTGAAATATGACTGGGGAACTCAAAATGCCTCAGACATTAAAAAGATGAGCTTTGTTAATGGAGGGTATAAGGGGATAGGTGTAGGTGACATATTCATGCCTGGCTCATGTATTTTTGTGACAATTAAATAAAAGCTAATACCAAATCAAACTTCCCGTTTTTCTCTACAATGATTGAAGTTCTACGTTTCTCCATCTCTTTTGTACTCCAATAATAAAAAATGATAATCAAATGAAAGGCAAATTAAACCTGCTCCTGGTTCCCGTAATTTTTACTGCAGTGACTGTATGCAAAAGTCAGACCGTGAAAGCACAAGACAAGATTTTGAGCCAAAACTTACTTGCACATGTCGACAGTGGCTATATTGACCAGTCTGGAAAACTTATAATAAAAACTGACTACAGATTCCATGGGAGTTTTTCAAATGATCTTGCACGGGTCTGGAAAACAACTAAAGAAAATGATAAGGAAATAAATAAATGGGGCTTTATAGATGCTACGGGGAAGGTAGTCATCAAACCAGTTTATGATTGGGCATTCCCATTCAGTGATGGCCTGGCTGCCGTAAATATAGGTTGTACAATTAATTATAATACAGTTAGGGGTGTTACCGGAGAGGATATTCTTTGGGCTAAAAAAGAAGGCGGTAAGTGGCTTTACATAGATAATAAAGGTAAAGTATTATTTGAAACACTTTATAGTGAAGTTGGGATGTTTCATAATGGTCTCGCTCCGGTAGAAAAGGATGAGAAATGGGGTTACATAGATAAAACAGGAAAAGAAGTTGTGCCTCTTATATATGATCAGGCAGATGAGCTGATTGATGGAATGGGCGCTGTGCTCAAAGGAAATAAGTGGGGATTCATTAACAGACAGGGCAAACTTGTAATTGAACCAAAATTCACTTCAAGAATAGAGCTTATGGGTGGAGGGATACTTTTAGGTGTTGGATTTTCTGATGGTTTGGCATGGGTGGACAATGGCAAAGATTATAGCTCAGGGAAAAAGTGGGGAGTAATAGATACAACCGGCAATTTTGTCATTGAACCTCAGTATGAGGATTATGGTTCAGATTTCAGTGATGGTCTGACTTTTGTTAAAATTAATGGCAAATATTGTATAATTGATAAATCAGCCATGATAATCGCTGAAACAGATTTTGACAATGCCTGGAGATTTTATGAAGGTTTGGCCCCATTTGAAAAAAATAAAAAATGGGGAGCTGTTGATGTTACCGGGAAGATTATTATAGAACCACAGTTTGACAATCCTTTTAAGTTTAATCAGGGCCTGGCTGCAGTTGGAATTGGACAATTTAAGCACCCAATTGGTTATATAGACAAAACAGGAACATGGGTTATAGCACCAAAGAGCTTTAATGAGGCATGGGATTTTAAAAAAATAAATGCAGGGAATGAAAACCTTAAAAAATAGTAGTTTTCTGAAACGAAAATGCTTTTAACTTAATAGTGAAAATCATCATTTTGGTTTTATGACTCAATTATACTCAACCCTGGCAAGGATTTATCATGAAATGTATCAGCATGTTTTTGACTATGACAAAGAGTTTGCATTTTATGATTCAATTTTGAAACGGTTCAACTGCCGGAATATTCTGGAGATAGGTTGCGGATCAGGTATGCTCGCCAGAAGATTTATTGAAAAAAACTACACTTACCTTGGCCTCGACTTGTACGATGAGATGCTGGATATAGCCAGATCAGAAGTAAAAGGGGGAGAGTTTGTCAGGTGTGACATGCGCAACATGGATTTTAAAAACCGGTTTGATGCTGCTTTGATAACCGGTCGCTCTCTGGCTTATGTTACAGAAAACAGGGGCATAATTGATACCTTTAACGGCGTGCGTGAGTCGATGGCAGATAACGGAATATTTGTCTTCGGCGTCTTTGAGGCAAATAGTATTTTTGACAACTTCAACGGTTTTGAACAGGATATTCAACACGGAAATAAGCGGATAAGACGAATAAGCCGGATGGAGAAGAATCTGGAAACAGGCTGGACTTATGACTGGTATGCCAGGTATATAATAGAAGAAAACGGAAAAAGCTCAGTGTATGATGACAAAACAACACTGAGAGCCTTTACAAAGGATGAAATACTCCTCTTTCTTAAACTTACAGGCTTCAGGGTTATTGAGATAACTGATGAGCCAAAAGCTATGACCTTTATAGCACAAAAGATTAATAACTAAAGTATTAAATCGGTTCTGATTAAAATCTGTCGTTACTGTTGAAGAAGGAGGGATTATATGTCTCCTGACAGCCAGTATCGGCATATTTTTTGTTGCTTTATCAGAATTGAGTCAATGTCAACCTTAAATCCTGCTAATATGAATAAGTTCATCAAAACACTCATAATAATCAATGGATTATTCATCCCTGTTTTCCTGATTATTGTTTTAGTTAGTTTTATCAGAAGCGAGTTTGGTTCTTCTAGGTATCAACCCAATGACCCTGTTATGACTGATAATCTGATCACTGAAAATGGCGATACATTAATGGCACAGGGACTTATTTTCGATTCCCCTTCCGGAATATATAATTCAACCGGTATGATGATTAAGGTTTCTCCAAAAACTTACAAGAAGCCAAAGTTAAAATCTCTTTCCCGCGAGAGTTCCTATAACATGTGCGAGATGGCAATTCCTGGTTCGGAGGAGTATTACGTTAACATTTTATTCCTTGATTCAAAATATAACTTTGTCAGGAAACTTGTAGAAAAGAAGGCTTCAATTACATCAGTCTATGTCCCTGAAGGAATCTCAAATGTTGCTGTTGATACCACAGTAAAAAATATAGCTTATCTTATTGCTTATGAGGATTCAAACAAAGATAAACTGATAGATTGTGACGATAATTATGACCTGTTTATCTCTGATTTAGATGGCAGAAACCTTACTAAGGTTACTAACGATATTGATATTCAGAGTTTCAAATTTATTAATAGTCATAAAGACCTTCTGATTGCTTATACTGACAGAAATAATTTACCCGAAGAACACAGGGTAAAACGTTTTGGAATATATAATATAGGTGATCATAAGTTCACTGTCCTGACTGGAATTGATAAGGCACTTAATGATGTACAAAAGATATTAAACAACAAGTAAGCTTTGTGGCAGTAAAGCCCCGAAGGCTGAAGGAGAATAGTAACCCAGATATATCTTTTGCAATCAGGCTATTTTATTTGATCGCCAATGAATTTTTTGTAGTAATCAATACTTTCAGTTATTATTTCATAAGCTTTTTCCTTATCAAGAAACTGCTCAACTGTTACATTTTTATGCTCAAGCAGCTTGTAATCCATAAAGAACCTCTTTAGTTCCACCAGAGTATGAGGAGGAAACTCTGAGAGCTCGTTGATATAATTAACCGACATGTCATTTTTTGCAACTGCAATTATTTTTGCATCTTTCTCTTTTTCATCAATCATTTCCATCGCTCCGATAACTTTTGCTTCAAGCAGACACAAAGGGAAAACATCAATAGAGCAGATCACAAGTATGTCAAGCGGGTCATGATCATCACAATAGGTTTGAGGTATGAACCCATAATTGGCAGGATAATGAACCGAAGAAAACAGCACCCTGTCCAGAATGAGCAAACCTGATCCTTTTTCAAGTTCATACTTCCCTTTGGACCCTTTTGGAATTTCTATTACACAATTTACTATTGCAGGAGCATCTTTTCCTACCGGGATATCATGCCAGGGATGACCTCTGTTAATCATGGGAGTAAAGTTTTACTACAGATAATCATTAAAGTTAATGAATTATTTCGGGAGCATTTTTTTGTTTTGGCAGTTTTTGAAAAATGACTTATTTTTCAATTTAATACGTATGTAAAAGAGCTGAATGGAACAATATAAAAAGTTGATAGTATACTACTTCACAGGTACCGGGAACTCGCAAAACGTTGCATCATGGATTTCGGCTGTAGCTGAAAAACACAATATAACTCCATCAGTATTCAATATAACTTATACAGACAGGCTTGATATCAAAACCCCTGCTGAAGATGCTCTTGTGGTTTTCATTTCGCCAATTCATGGCTTTAATTATCCGCCAGTAATGTTGAATTTCATTGCCCGTTTTCCAAAGGGAAATAATAGCGTCATCCTGATGAATACCAGGGCGGGGATGCGTATTGGTAAATTTGTAACTCCGGGATTAACAGGCATCGCTTTTTATCTTTCATCATTAATACTGATGTTCAAGGGCTTCCGGATAAAAGGCATGATACCAGTCGATCTTCCCTCTAACTGGATATCGCTTCACCCTGGTCTTAATGAAAAGACAGTAAAATACCTTCACGAACGCAACAAGGAAAGAGTTTCAAAGCATGCTGAAAGATTCCTTTCAGGGAAAAGTGATTTCAGAGCATTATATGAAATAGTCCAGGATATAGCAGTTACTCCTGTTTCTGCGGGATACTATTTTATTGGCCGATTCTTTCTGGCTAAAACATTTTATGCTTCAGCGGACTGTAATAATTGTGATATATGCACTAAAAACTGCCCTGTTAAAGCTATTGTGAAAAAAGACAACAGACCATACTGGACCTTCAGATGCGAAAGCTGCATGAGATGCATGGGTAACTGTCCCAAAAGGGCAATTGAAACTGCTCATGGGTTTGTTGTTGCATTCCTGTTTTTTAACTCCATGCTCCTTACTCCCCTGTTTTACAAATATACAGGCATGGTCTTGACCATAAACAGCCCTGTAATCAGGTTTATTGCCGAATACACAATTTTGTTCCTTTCCCTTGCACTTTTGTACAGGATTATGCATTACCTGATGCGCTTCCGTTTTTTCGGGAAATTGATGGCTTATACTTCTCTTACAAGTATTAAATGGTGGAACCGATATAAAGGGTTGAAAAATTTCTGATGCTGACGGGTTTTCAACACTTTAATTATTAGATATATGAACCTTTACAGGTTGACATTATTATAACTAACTGATACCTTAGACAAAAAAAATTCCGATGACAAAAAAGAGTTTCTGGATTTTAACTGTTTCAATGATACTTGTGAAACTGATGATCCATTTTTTTACATGCACCAATTACGAGCTGCACAGGGATGAGATGCTTTATTTTTCAATGGGAAGTCACCTTGCATGGGGCTTTGCCTCAACGCCTCCGCTAATGTCTTTTCTGTCTTTTATTGTAAAAAGCCTTTTTGGCTACCAGGAGTTTTTTGTCAAATTGTTCCCTGCCCTGGCTGGTGCATCTATTGTGCTTCTGATAGCATTGTTTGTCAGAGAGCTTGGTGGAAAGATAATTGCTGTCGCAACAGGATGTATTGCGTTCATAATATCCACTGCCATGCTGCGCACCTCCTCACTTTTTATGCCTGTGATCTTTGAACTCTTTTTCTGGATGTTGTTTCTCTATTTTGTGCTTAAACTAATTAATAAACAAGACCCAAGATACTGGGTATGGATTGGAATAAGTTTTGGCCTGGCGTTCCTGAATAAATACTCAGTGCTGTTTCTCGGAGGTGCTACCTTCCTTTCAGTTTTATTAAGTGAACACCGGCGCCTTCTTCTATCAAAATACGTTTTTTATGCGGCAGGAGCAGGCTTGCTTATAATGTTGCCAAACATTATTTGGCAGGCACATCACAATTTTGCTGTTGTTACACATATGAGGGAGTTGTATCGCACCCAGCTGGTTTATGTATCACCGGCAACGTTTTTATATGAACAGATAATGATGAATTTCCCTGTAATATTTATCTGGGTGACAGGATTGATAGGGGTTATATTCTATAGAAGAGAAAAAAAATTCAGGATGTTCGGTTACATCTATTTAATTGTTATTATTCTCTTCCTGGCAGCCAGGGGGAAATCGTATTATGCTCTTGGCGTGTATTCCATGATGTTTGCTTTTGGCGGATATATCCTTGAGAAATATTCAAAAAAATGGATTCCTGTTATTCTTGGCGTTTCAGTAGTAATTTCTCTCTTGCTTCTCCCTCTGGGATTGCCTCTTTTACCTCAGAAGCAGCTTAAGGATTATTGTGCATGGTTCTCAAAGAACATTAACCCTGCTCCGATGCGGGATGAAAACAATACCTATTCTCTCGTGCCACAGGATTATACTGACATGACAGGATGGAATGAACTGGCTAAACTGGCCTCAGTGGCCTATAATGAGCTGAATGATGAACAGAAAAAGAGCTGCACAATCTTCGCTAATAATTATGGACAGGCGGGTGCTTTTGACTTTTATGGGAAGAGATATAACCTGCCAGCTCCCGTATGCTTAAATGACAGTTATATTTTTTGGGCACCCGATTCACTTTCATCTGCAAATTTTATTATTTCAGACGATACGTTGGGAGACATACCCCGGTTATTTGCAAACTATAAAGAAATTGGGGAAATTAATAACGATTGTTTCAGGGAAAACGGATTGAAAGTTTACCTGTGCCAGAACCCAAACCCTCTGTTGAAAGAGTTCATTAAACAGAGAATAAGAGACAATAAGAAAATATATGGTTATTGAAACAAGCGGCATCTCAGTCAGCTAAAAGATATCTGATTCTGCCTGGTGAAGACCTAAGTGGTTAATGCCTGCGCTTTATGGCAGAAAATACCCTCAAATATCTGTTAGTAAAATCATTTAAATTAATACTTTTGCATTATGCAGTTTTCAGGCAGATATAAAATGTTGGGGAAAGCAGGCTTATTAATTGCCCTGATAATATCCCTCATGATGCTGATGCCACGCGGTAATCAATCATTACCTGACGATACTGGCAACAACAGACATCATTCAGAATTGACTTCTGCATCTTTTAATTCTGTTGTCAGCTCGGGTATTGATCTTTGCACTTTTCAGCGGATATCCAATGTCCAGAGGCTGTGCTTCTCCATGATATATCACAGTATTAACCCGGTATTGGAAAACAAAGCAACTGAGAGTAAAATACAATTATCTTTTTTGACCGGTCTTCCGGGTTTAAATTCCTCTTTTTATATTCATCATTACTATCTGTTTTTTGAGGATAATGATGACGTTCCTCCTCTGGTCTGATTAAACGACAGGCGTTGTAAAAAACGAACTTTATTCCACGTATTGTTATCATTAATGTGAGCCACAAGGCTGTTAATGATGTGTTTACTATGTGGTAAAAATCAGATTCATTTATTTAAAAATAGACAATATGAAAACTTTAAAATCAATATTTATACTTGCACTTGTTTGCATTACAGTGATTGGTTCTTCATGGAGGTACACTTATAAAGTAAAGACAATAACAATCAGGGCTTTAGATGAGATAGTCACACCACCGTTGCTAAAGGAATCAGCCAATATTATCTCTTTAAGACTGACCTCATACGGACTTGATACATTTTCACTGAATATTAATGCAGATAAGGGACAGATTGCGGTTACAGTACCTGATAAAAGTAATATGGATGACATTTGCAGGCTGCTGACTCAAAAGGGAGTGATTACCTTCTGTGAAACCTGGGACAGGGGAGAAGTGTTTAAATTGCTCCACAACGACAAACTGTTGGATATGTTTACTCCTGCAGGCAATCGGTTAGGATTCATTCCGGCCGGTGATACCTCAAAAGTGAATTTCGAAATAAAATCTCAAAAAATCCCTGATAAACTTATGTTCCGATGGGGCCTTGTAAATGAGAAGTCACAGGTATCTCTTTTTGCTTTGAAGACAGAAGGAAACCCTTTGCTTGTGAGATCTGATTTTGAAGATATGAGTTATACCTCTGATGGAAGAATAAACGCTGTTCTTAAGCAGGAGAATATAAAAAAATGGGCCGATGCAAGTACGATTAACCTGAACAGATCGATTGCAATATTGATCGATGACAGAGTAATTAGTGACCCGGTTGTAAGGCAGAGAATGGAGTCGGGCAGTATAGAAATATCCGGAGACTTTTCAGAAAAAGAAGCCGGGCTTATCAAAGCATTTCTGTTTCATGATCCGCTTCCACTGGCGTTCTCAGTAGTCAAATAACTTTTGCCGGAGAGGCTGCAATTTTTGCAGCCTCTTTTTTTATCTGATTTTAGATAATTATTTAGAAAATGGTCATCAGTGACATTGGATTTTAGTTTTATGAGTTAACTTTAAAACCCAAACACTGACAAATGGCTTTGCCAAGAATATCAAGAAGGTACCTGCTGATGCCTGTAGTACTGGTTGTATTTTTTACAGCCTGCTTTTTGGTTTATATTGATATCAAAGACAGGACAATCAATGACTTTAACAGTGAGCAGTTAATTCTTGCAAGGACCGCATCTCAGGGGATCAGCTCTTTCTTCGGGGATTTTAAATCGGATCTGACTTTTTTCTCTGAGCTTAATGAAATAATCGATTTTGGTCCCGAAGGTGAAAAGCTGATGTCTGATTTTTATGCATCACACAACAGCATAATCTCAGCCATCACCAGGGTAGATGAGAAGGGAGTTATTATGTACACTTACCCGTATAATAAAGCAGTAATAGGGTCTGATATCTCCTATCAGGCACATGTAAGGGAAGTAATTGCAACCCATAAACCTGTCATAAGTGATGTATTCATGGCGGCTCAGGGATATATGGCAATTGCAATGCATGTCCCGATTTTTAAGGAAGACAAATATGTAGGGAGCCTGGCCATGCTGATACCCATTGATGAATTGGGAAAGCTTTATCTCGGGAATATTAAAATCAGGGGAACAGGTAACGTCTGGTTACTCAGTGAAAACGGGGTGGAAATATATTGTCCAATTAATGGCCATACAGGCAAAACATTTCTTGAGCTTTCCCATAACGATCCTTCGGCTGTCAGACTGCTTGATAAGATCAGAACCCATGAAAGCGGTACCGAAAAGGCTGCATACATTGACTCAACAGATTCAAATACTTCAAGGTCAGGAACACGCTATATTACATTCTATCGCACCCCGCTCAGGAATACTTATTGGACAATACTTATCTCGTATCAGGAGAAAGATATTTATATGGCTCTTACCAGGCTCAGAAACCGGTTGATATTTGTGTTTTCATTGCTTTTTGGAATAGTTGCATATTATTTCCTTTCGCTGGCCAAAGTGAGAACTCTTTTAAAGGAGGAGGCAAAAAGAAAAGAGGCTGAGAAAGTATTAAAAGAGAGCGAGGAAAAATTCAGGAAAATATTTGAAGATCATTCAGCTGTCAAGCTACTTATTGATCCTGATACAGAAGAAATTATTGATGCCAACAGGGCAGCGGCAATCTTTTATGGCTGGAGCCGTGATGAACTGAGGCATATGAAAATCAATCAGATAAATACGCTTAAAGCCGAGAATATAAAGAAAAACCTGGACAATGTAAAGTCGCATCATAAGACCCAATTTGAATTCCGGCACAGGTTAAAAGATGGTTCCATCAGGGATGTGGAAGTATTCAGCAGCAGCATTAAAATAGGGGAAAAAGTGCTTCTCCATTCAATAGTTCATGACATTACAAACCGTAAGCGTGCCGAGGCTGACTTAATTAAGTCGAAAGAGAAAGCAGAAGAGAGCGACAGGCTAAAAACCGCATTTCTCCAGAATATGAGTCATGAGATACGTACTCCGATGAATGCAATTATTGGTTTCTCTTCATTAATGGTCGAAAACTATGATAATAAGGCAGTTTTGGAGCAATATTCGGAAATAATAAGCCAGCGTTGCAATGATTTGCTTTTTATAATAAATGATATACTTGATATCTCAAAGATTGAATCAGGTCAGGTAAATGTTAACTATCAGGAGTGCAACATTAATGAATTGTTTGACGTAATTGGCAATTATTTCAAGGAACAGCAAAAGCGCCTGGGAAAGCAACATATTGCATTTGGTCTTAACGTATTTAACGGTTCAGAGAAGACTGTCTTTATCACAGATGCGGTCAGATTAAGACAGATTCTTATAAATCTTATAAGTAACTCTTTTAAGTTTACTGATGTTGGAAAAATAGAAGCAGGTTGTCAACGAGGAGTGAATAATGACCTGCTGTTTTTTGTGTCAGATACGGGAATGGGAATACCTGCTGATAAGCACAGCTTTGTTTTTGAGAGATTTACTCAATTGAATATGGGTCCGGAGAGAATTTCAAGCGGAAATGGTCTCGGCCTCTCAATTGTTAAAGGCCTTGTTGAACTTTTGGGAGGGAAGATCTGGATTGAATCTGAAGTAAATAAAGGGACCACATTTTATTTTTCTATGCCGTTGAAACCAGGGTAGTTTAAATACAGACAGGTATGCTACAGGAAAAGTACTCTCCGTCTGAACCATGCAGTTGCGATATCTGCAAAGGATATTGTCTGAGACCGGGATGGTGGACTGTAGATGAAGCTGAAGCGGTTCTGCAGACACAGTATATAAATCGGATTATGCTCGAGGTCTCTCCTGAAAAAGATTTTGCTGTTCTTTCTCCTGGATTCAAAGGGAATGAGGGGAGCATTGCTCTTGAAGTATTTTCCGGAAACGGATGCACCTTCTTTATGGATGGTTTGTGTGAACTCTTTGGCAGCGGTTTACAACCTCTTGAATGCCGGTTTTGCCACCATAGCCGAAAAGGAGAGGGAATCAACTGCCATCTCAGTATTGAAGAGGAATGGAAAACTCCACGAGGGAAAAGAATTGTCGTCAGATGGGGAAATATGACCGGGTTATGGGTGAAAATGGGACTGATTATAAAAGAAAAATAAGCACTTATATTGGGTTTGTCGATAAGGCAGCCGCGTTCATCGAAAAAATTATTTTCAGCCAAACGGTTGATATTACTTTGTTTCATAAAATCTCAAAATCATGAAACCAAAGAGCATTCTGTTAATTATTGCAATAGCACTCCTTGTGAGCGGGTGCCTTGTGAAATCACTCCATCCCTTCTATAAAGAAAGCGATGTGATTTTTGACCCATCTCTTTTAGGAACATGGCTGGATAATGACTCTTCAAAATGGGTATTAGAACAGTCAGTATTGAATAAATTCCCCGGTGAGCACAAACCTCAGAATTCTTATAAGATAACTTATTATGAAAAGGATGGCCCTTCTGAATTTGAAGTACACCTGTTCAAACTCAATAGCCAGCTTTATGTTGACTTCATTCCATCAAACATTAAGGTGCCTGAGTTGGCCGGATATCATCTGATCCAGACACATACTATTGCAAAAGTCATAATTGCCGACAACGAAATAAACCTAAAATGGTTTAACGAAACATGGCTTACTTCCCTTTTTGAAAAGAATAAGATAAGGATATCCCATGAGACAATAACAGATCAGAATGGCGATGATACATATGTTCTGACAGCTTCAACAGAAGAACTTCAGAAATTTATTGTCAAATATGGAAATGATCCGGCGGCTTTTAAAGATAACTCTGATAAATCGAAACCATTGGATCAGAGAGATGATATTATGTGTATCACTCTGAAACGAATTAAATAATGTTCAGGGAAAAAATAAATTCATTATCAGGGAACAGGATGTTACAGCACATCCTGTTCTGGTGCTTTTCATTTATTGTATTACTGGGCTTGTTTACCGGATCAGGAAAAGCGCAGCAGATAGACTACCTGTATACGTTCCTTTTTCATCTGACTATTCTGCCATTTGTGTACCTCAACCTTATGGTGTTGATACCTGGTTTATTGAGTAGCAAGAGATACCTCTATTACATTTTTTCATTGATTCTCCTGATACCCCTGGCAGCTGAAATAAACATAATGCTTTTTGACAAATGGATTGACAGAATTTTGCCAGGTTACTATTTCATTTCATATTACTCTTTTACCGATTTATGCAAAATAGTAACTGTATACCTGGTAATAACAAGCCTGCTTAAATTATCAAGAGGATGGTTCAGTCTGTCAGATGCAAACCGCCGTCTGAGTCTTCTTCAGAAAGAAAACGCCGAGGCCGAACTTAAAGTGCTGAAGGGGCAAATAAACCCGCATTTCTTATTTAACAGCCTTAATGGCATTTATTCCCTTTCTCTGAGTAAATCAGAACAAACAGCTGATACCGTATTGAAATTGTCAGAAATACTGAGATATGTTATTTATGATACAAACTCAGACCTGATAAGCATGTCAAAGGAGATCAAATTCCTTAGAGATTATATTGACCTTCAAAAAATAAGAAGCGATAGCAGGGCAGACCTGATTTTCAATGTAAACGGTGAAACAGACAATTTTTCAATTGCTCCAATGCTGTTGTTGCCCCTGGTCGAAAACAGCTTTAAACATGGGGTAAAAGGTTCTCCTGACAGGTCATATATTAAGATCGACCTGATGGTCAAAGATCGCGAGTTTTCCTTTGAGATTGAAAATAACAAAGGTATCGTGGACGAAATTGAAAACAATGAGTATAAGGGAGTGGGAATTGAAAATGTACGTAAAAGACTTGCTATGATATACCCTGAAGATCATGAGTTTACAGTTACAGACTCTCCTCTTTTTTTCAGGGTTGTGATGAAGATTAAAAACCTGAGACAGAAAGATGAAGATTAAATGCATTGTTGTTGATGATGAGCCGTTGTCACAGGATATACTGAGGAAGTTTACCGCTGAGACACCGGCGCTTGAACTTAGGGCAATCTGCTCAAACGCGTTTGAAGCTAATGACATATTACAGACTGATACTGTACAGTTGGTTTTCCTTGATATTAACATGCCTGGTTTATCAGGAATCAGGTTTTTAAGAACCCTTGTAGATCCGCCTCTTGTTATTTTCACAACTGCTTACCCTGAATATGCTGTTGAAGGGTTTGAAGTCGATGCAGTGGATTTTCTTCTTAAGCCATTTTCTTACGAACGCTTTCTGAAAGCAGTAAACAAAGCCTCAGAAAAGCTGAACCTGAAAATGCATAAAAACCCCGCGGACATAGACTATCTGCTTCTTAAATCAGATAAAAAAATCTATAAGGTAAATTACAGGGATATTATTTACATTGAATCTTATGGTGACTATCTGAAAGTAATCACACCGGAAAAGTGTCTGGTTGTTCATGAGAAATTCAAAAACATGGAGGAGAGACTTCCTGATGATAAGTTTATCAGGGTTCATAAATCATTTATTATAGCAGTAGATAAAATTAAGTTCATTGAAGGTAACCAGATAAATCTTACCAATGCTGTTATTCCAGTTGGAATGGGCTTCAGAGATAATTTGCAGCGCATGCTTAAAAATGATGAGAATAAGAGTCAGGTCTGACAACAGCCTCTTACTTTTGCCTCCTGCCTGTTGTCTTTTCTCTTTTTTTATCTTAGGTTTACGCATATTTTTTAATCATGAAGAAACTTTTACTCTTAATATCCCTTTTTACATTTTTGGTTTACTCAAAGGCTCTCTCACAGCCAATTGACTCTATTGATTTCTATATGCTCACATGTGAGCCTGGACATGAGGTATATTCTGTTTATGGTCACTCAGCAATAAGGGTTGTTGTGCGTGGAAAAGGAAGGGATATTGTTTATAACTGGGGTCTGTTTGATTTTGATACCCCTCATTTTGCTTTCCGTTTTGCAAAGGGCAAGCTCGATTACCTGGTAGGTGCATGCACAATGGAGACTTTTATGATTGAGTACAGGATGGAAGGCAGGTCAGTATGGTCTCAGAAAATAAACCTTAATAACGATGAGAAGATTACCATGATTAATCTTCTGAATGATAATGTAAGGCCTGAGAACGCCTCTTACAGGTATAACTTCTTTTATGATAACTGTGCAACCAGGGTTCGTGACATAATTGAAAAATCTCTTTCAGGTCCGGTTTCATATCCTGTCAAAGAAAAAGAGTCAACATTCAGGGAACTTATCCATCAGTATCAGGTTGCTATTCCATGGCTCGATTTCGGAGCTGATTTTCTTCTGGGTTTACCTGCCGATAAAAAGGCATCCGTAAGAGAGGAAGCATTCCTTCCATTGTACTTAATGGAAGACATGGGAGCTGCTACAGTAAACCATTCCGGAAAGCGTGAACCTGTTTTGTCATCTTCTGTAATGGTACTTGATAATAGCAATGTACCTGCGGAAAAACCAAATAAATGGCTGCTGATTACAATTTTATATTCAGTCCTGGTTCTCGTTGTGCTTATTACTTTTGTATTTGGGGTGCCTATAATGGGCAAAGTTTCAGATTGGATTATTTTTTCCGGATACAGCATCCTTTCCCTGCTGATGATCTTTTTTAATTTCTTTTCCGACCACCAGGCAACACATTACAACCTTTTAATAGTGGCATTCAACCCTCTGATCCCCTTTATACTTTACTTTGTCTTAATGGCAAAGAAATTCAGGAAACTCGCAAGACCGGCATTGTATCTTGCATTTCTCTATTTCCCTGCGGCAATGCTTGTCGGACAGGATATCCACCCTTGTGTTGTGCCGCTGATCCTTATTATGATGGTGCGGCTATTTAAACACAGCGAATTTGGGAAAGTGTGATTAAGCACGTTACAGTGGTGTTACAAACCTTTAACACTTCTTTAACATGCTTTAACACCGTTTTTTAAATTGACAGAGCATATTTGCTCCAGATTTTTAAAGTGAAAATTATTAACTATCAAAGTATATGGAATACACCACAGATATCCGTTTACTAAACGAAAAAATTGAAAAGGAGAGTGCCTTTGTTGATGTAATAAGGCAGGAGATGAACAAAGTGATAATCGGTCAGCGTCATCTGACTGATTCATTGCTTATCGGATTGCTTTCTAACGGTCATATACTCCTGGAGGGAGTGCCCGGCCTTGCAAAGACACTTGCTATTAAGACAATGGCTTCTGTTATAGATGCAAAATTCAGCAGGATACAGTTTACTCCTGATCTGTTGCCGGCTGACCTCATAGGAACGATGATTTACAGCCAGAAGAAAGAGGAGTTTATTGTAAGGAAAGGACCGCTCTTTGCAAACTTCATCCTGGCTGATGAAATTAACCGTTCACCGGCTAAAGTGCAGAGTGCGCTGCTTGAGGCAATGCAGGAACGACAGGTGACAATAGGTGAGACAACCTATAAACTTGATGAACCATTCCTTGTCCTTGCCACACAGAACCCTATAGAACAGGAGGGGACATACCCGCTTCCGGAAGCACAGGTAGATCGTTTTATGCTTAAAGTGGTGATAACATATCCCGAGAAAGAAGAGGAACGCTTAATTATACGTGAAAACCTTGCCGAAACATTCCCGACAGCATCACAACGCCTGAAACCTGAGGATATCATTCGTGCCCGCAGCACCGTAAAAGAGGTTTACCTCGATGAGAAAATTGAAAACTACATTCTTGATATAGTATTTGCAACCAGGGAACCGGCAAAATACGGCCTCTCAAAATTCTCGCCTCTGATCTCTTATGGTGCATCACCACGTGCCGGCATCAGCCTGGCAAATGCAGCAAAAGCTTTTGCTTTTATAAAGAGAAGGGGATTTGTTGTTCCTGAAGATATTCGCATCCTCTGCCCTGACGTATTGCGCCACAGAATAGGCCTTACCTATGAGGCAGAAGCAGAAAGCGTTACTCAGGATCAGATCATAACTGAAATACTTAATACAGTTGAAGTTCCTTAGTGTATGATAAAAAAGGCTCTGCTTGCATTACTGATCTCATTACCTGCACTTTGTTCACAGGCACAGGTTTTCTTAGGTTTCAGCAAAACAGAAGTTCTGAAATCAATGAAAAAGGAAAAACCCGGGTTCATAAATGATGACTCTGTTCGTAATGAGAAGTATAATTACCTAAAGTTTATCTCTGATGATGAGTCTGAAACATGGATAATTGTATTTAACAGTGAAGATAAATGCAAGTGCGTCAAGATAACCTGTGATATGAGCAAAATCAATGAAAAGAGAAAAGAACTTGATGCGCTTTATACAAAACGGGGGAAAGACAAATGGAGCCTCGATCAACGCACCGGCGATATCCTGGTTGATCTGAAAAACGAAACCTGGTATTTTACAATTACTTACAGGCCAGCGCCAAAATTGTAGCACCGTGGAGACGAAAGAATTATTACAGAAAGTAAGAAAAATAGAAATAAAATCGCGGGGTCTTTCCCAGCAGCTTTTTGCAGGTGAATACCATACCGCATTTAAGGGCCGTGGCATAGCCTTCAGTGAAGTGAGGGAGTATATGTATGGCGATGATATCCGTAATATAGACTGGAACGTCACTGCCCGTTTCGGACACCCATATGTGAAAGTATTTGAAGAGGAGCGGGAACTGACTGTTATGCTCCTTGTTGATGTGAGCGGATCAGGTGACTTTGGCACTACAGTCTCGACAAAACGTGAGATGATGACCGAAATCGCTGCACTGTTGGCTTATTCAGCCATAAGTAACAATGATAAGGTCGGACTTATACTGTTTTCTGACAGGGTCGAAAAGTTCATTCCTCCAAAGAAGGGAAGAAGTCATATCCTCAGGATCATCAGAGAGCTTATTGATTTCATTCCGGCCTCTTCAGCCACAAGCCTTAACGAACCTTTGAGATATCTGACAAATGCCATAAGGAAGAGATGCACCGCATTTGTGCTTTCTGATTTTATGGCGCCTTCATTTGAGGAAGCTCTGCGTGTAGCATCAAACAAACATGACCTTGTGGCTCTGAATATCTGCGACAGACGTGAAAAAGAGATACCTGAGGTTGGATTTATACTCGTTGCTGACCCGGAAACAGGAGAGAAACGATGGATTGATACAGGCTCATCACGACTGCGTGAAAATTACAGTAAAAGATGGGAGAATCACACCTCATACATTGCTGAAAGATTTAAAGCTAACGGAGTTGATTCTGTCACATTTAATACGGGTGAGGATTATATTAAACCGCTTATATCTTTCTTTAAAAGCCGCTGACAATGATGAAAGGAATAAGCACAATGATTATGCTTCTGGCTTTGGCATTCAGCCTGAGAGGGCAGGATGTCACGGTAAATGCCAGACCTGAAAAACCACAGATACTTATTGGTGACCAGATCCATTTTACAGTTTCAGCTACTGTACCACGGTCGGCAAAAGTGAAATTTTCTGTCGCCACTGATACNTTGACAGGTAAAATACTTATAATGGGTAAACCGGCCCGCGACTCTGTTACACTTGCTGATGGTAATAAGACAATTACAGATAACTATCTTATCACATGCTATGATTCAGGAAACTATGTAATAAAGACTTTCATTGCCGAGATTACAGAAGGAGGAGTGACAAAACAATATACCTCCAATATTTCGGCTCTGGCAGTTACTGTTCCTGCTAAGGCTCCTGCTGATACATCAAAAGCTATATACGACATAATCGGCCCTAAGAAAGCCCCGGTAACATTCCGTGAGGTGCTTCCTTGGATAATTATCGGCTTGGTTATAGCCATGATTGTATGGCTTCTGGCCCGTTTTCTTCCTCGTACGCCGCTTGGCAGATTTGTTAAAAAGGAAAAACCGGCTGAGCCTGCTCACAGCGTTGCCTACCGTGAGCTTGATAACCTCAGAAAAGAAGAACTGTGGCAGAAAGGTGAAATAAAAGAGTACTATTCAAGGTTATCTGATATCCTCCGCCGTTATATCGATGGCCGGTTCGGAATTGAGTCACCTGAGCTTACAACCGATGAAACAGTAAGGAAACTGCAGAGATCGGGATATGTTAAAAACGATGTTTTGTCAATTGTAAAAGTTATCCTCTCGGATTCCGATATGGTAAAATTTGCCAAATATATACCTGTTGATGAGATTAATAAATCATCTTTGGATGATGCAACAAGGTTTGTTGATCTGACCCGGCCTGTTGAAGTTTCTGCAGTAGAAGCAGATGCGAAGGGTGCCTCAGAAAAGAAAGGAGGCCAAAATGAATAACGTGGTCTTTGAAAACAGCTGGTTCCTCTGGTTTCTTATCCTTATACCTCTTCTGATTGCCTATTACATATTCAGGCAGGGTAAGACAACTGCAGCTTTAAAGGTGTCCTCAATGGATATGTTTGATCGTGACCATGTTACCTTCAGACATTACCTGAGGCATATTCTTTTTGGGCTACGTATGGCAGCCGTGGCACTTGTAATTATTGTTATTGCACGTCCCCAGAACGTAAATAAGTGGCAGAACTCCACCTCAGAAGGTATAGATATAATGCTTTCAATTGATGTATCAGGCAGTATGCTTGCTGAAGACTTTACGCCAAACAGGCTTGAAGCATCAAAAAATGTTGCCACTGAGTTCATATCAGGACGGCCGGACGACAGAATCGGATTGACAGTCTTCAGCGGTGAAAGCTTTACACAATGCCCGCTCACAACCGACCATGCAGTCCTGATAAACCTTATGCGGGAGATTAAAAGCGGTATCATTGAGGATGGAACAGCAATAGGGCTTGGATTGGCTACATCAATTAACCGCATAAAGGATTCTGACGCGAAAAGTAAGGTTATCATTCTTCTTACAGATGGGGTAAATAACCGGGGAGCTATAGATCCTATCACTGCCGCAGAAATTGCAAAGACATTCAATATCAGGGTCTATACTATCGGTGTTGGAACCACAGGTGAGGCAGACTGTCCTGTAATGACAGATTACGGCATGCGAAAGATAAAGATACCGGTTGAAATAGATGAAGCATTGCTCACTAAAATTTCTGATATGACCGGTGGTAAATATTTCAGGGCAACAGATAACAACAGCCTCGAAAAGGTTTACCAGGAGATTGATAAGCTTGAAAAGTCAAAGATTGAAACCAAGGAGTACAGCAAGAGGGAAGAGATGTTTATGCCTTATGCTATTGCCGCAGCGCTGGTGTTTGCAATTGAACTCTTACTCAGGTACCTCTTCTTAAAAAACATTTCATAAGGCAGAAGTGATATGGAAACATTCAGATTTGCAAACCCGGGAATACTTTATATGCTTCTTCTTGTGCCTGTTTTGGTGGTCTTTCTTATCCTGACCCTCAGGCGGCGCAGGATGGCACGTGAGAGATTCAGCAGCGCTGAGATGATGAAAAGGTTACTGCCTGATTTCTCTTCCCGGCGCACCATAGTAAAATTTATTTTTTGTACTCTCGCACTTACAGCTGGCATTCTTACAGCTGCAAGGCCACAGTTTGGCTCAAGGCTTCAGGAGGTAAAACGCGAGGGAGTTGAAGTGATAATCGCTCTTGATGTGAGTAACTCGATGCTTGCCCAGGACATTGCCCCCAGCAGACTTGAACGCGCAAAACAGGCTATTGCCCAACTCGTTGACCAGCTCAGAAATGATAAAATAGGACTTATACTTTTTGCCGGTGACGCGTATACGCAGATTCCTGTTACAAACGACTACCTGTCGGCAAAGATGTTCCTGGAAGCCGCAAGCCCTGATGCTGTGTCAAAACAGGGCACAAACATTGGATCTGCCATTGACCTTGGCATGCGCTCTTTCTCATCAAAGAATAACAGGAGTAAAGCTCTTATAATTATTACAGATGGAGAGAACCATGAGGATGATGCCGTTGAAAAAGCAAAAGAGGCAGCAAAAGCAGGAGTTGTGATTTATACAATAGGTATTGGCTCTCCTGACGGTACACCGATACCTGTTACAGTTAACGGAAAGACTGATTATCTTAAAGATATCGATGGGAACACTGTTATTTCGAAACTGGATGAATCAACTCTTAAAGAGATTGCGAATGCTTCCTCAGGCCGCTATGTAAGAGCTAATACAACGAGCCTGGGTCTTAACGAGATATACAATGATATAAGCAGAATGAAAAAATCAGAGACTTCATCGGTGATGTATACAGATTACAATGATCAGTTTATGATTCCGGCACTTATAATGCTTGTGCTTCTTCTTGCCGAATTCTTTATAATGGACAGGAAAAACACTGCCTTCAGAAGTCTCAGGTTTCTGAATATGAAGTTTTAATATTGCAGCTATGAAACTCTTTCATCACAATATCAGAATTTTGATCATAGGGTTACTTCTTGTAGCCCCGGTTGCTCTGTTCGGGCAGCAGGAGAGGAAATATATAAGAAAAGGCAACAGACTGTACGATAAGGGTAAATACCCTGGTTCAGAGATACAGTACAGGCGCGCACAGGGTATAGACAAACCTGTCCCCGATGCTAACTTTAACGTGGGCGATGCACTCTATAAACAAAAGAAATATTCTGAAGCAGCTGATCAGTTTGAACAGTCCCTAAATGCTTACAAGACACCTGCACAGGCTGCAGAAGCATACTATAACAAGGGAAATGCTTTGCTGAAAGATCAGAAATACAAGGAGTCAATCGAATCATATATCAACTCCCTGAAATATTCACCTGACAATACTGAGGCTAAATACAACCTGGCCTACGCGCAGAGAATGCTGAAGAAACAGCAGGAACAACAGCAGAAACAGGATCAGAAAAACAAGGACGATAAACAGAAACAGGATCAGCAAAAGAAAGATCAGAACAAAGACCAGGATAAAAACAAGCAGGACCAGAACAAAGACCAGGATAAAAACAAGCAGGACCAGAATAAGGATCAGGACAAAAACAAACAGGATCAGAACCAACAGAACGGTAGCGGACAGCAGCCGGGTATGAGCAGGGAAGACGCTAAACGCCTCCTTGACGCGCTTTCAGCAAATGAAAAAGACGTTCAGGCGAAAGTGAACAAAGACAAAAAGGGAAAGGGGTACGTAAGAGTGACTAAAAATTGGTAAAAATGACTAAGAAATATCTTTTGTTTTTAGTATCGCTTCTTTTAACCTGCTCTGTAATGGGACAGGCAACTGCAATTGAAATAAATGCTCCGGAGAGTGTCACGGCCGGCACAGGGTTCCGCATTGTTTATACAGTAAATGAAACCAGCGGAAAATTTCTGGCCCCCAGGTTTGATGAATCGTTCAGCGTAAACGGCCCGAGCATTTCAACAAGCCACAGCACACAATGGATTAATGGTAATATGTCTTCCACCTCATCAACAACATATATGTTTTTTGTAGTTGCTCAGAAGGAGGGAACATTTACAATTCCTCCGGCACAATATGCAATGAAAAACGCCACAGTAAGCTCTGCCTCTCTTACAATAAACGTCTCAAATTCACAGTCATCTGCTTCCGGCGGTGGTGTATCAACATCATCCGGACAGCGGCAGAGTTCTTCAGGCGAGGAGGTCTATCTAAGGTTTATTCTCAGCTCAGATCAGGTGTATGTCGGACAACCGGTTGAAGTTAAACTGAAGATATTTACACGAAGACAAATATCAAACCCGGGAACCGGCATATCATACCCTGATTTTAAGGGTTTTCTTAAAAAGGATATTAAAATACCGCAGTTACAGAGTCTTGAAAATGAGACAATAAACGGAGTTCAATATGGTACGGGGATACTTGATAAGTTCCTGCTTTATCCGCAGATGCCCGGGGATATTAAAATAGATCGCGCTCAAATGCAGATACTTGTACAGGAAAAAAATGATTTTGATGACCCTTTCTTTGGAGGAAGCATTTTCTCAAATATGGTTAATACGCCAAGGACAATCTCTACACTGCCCGTTAATATTCACGTTAAGCCGTTACCTTCACCTCAGCCTGCCGGTTTCAGCGGTGCGGTGGGTAAGTTTGAAATGACATCTTCGATTTCAAAAGATAATGTACAGGTTAATGATGCTGTCACATATACAGTTACTCTTTCGGGTTCCGGAAATATAGGTCTTGCCGGAGTACCTGTGTTTGAAGTACCTGCTTCCATTGAAAAATATGACCCTAAGGTAACTGCCAATGCAGAAGGCAACACCGGAAACAAAACATATGAGTTCCTGTTGATCCCAAGACATAGCGGTGATTTTGTAATCCCCGGGATAGATTATGTCTGTTTTGATATTGCTTCAGGAAAATATGTAACACTTAAGACACCATCAAAAAAGATAACTGTCGTCCCCGGAAACGGAACAAGTGAAACCTCACAACCAGCAGCAACCTCTACAGATAAAGAGGATGTAAAATACCTCGGGCAGGACATCAGGTTTATTAAGACAGGAAGCTACAAACTTGCAATGATCAAACCTTCAAAGGTTGAAAATACAGCATATTACCTGACCTATCTGCTTGCGCTTGTATTGACAGCTTGCGTTATTGTTGCAATCAGGCAGTATTTACGCATGAATTCTGACAATGACCTTACCCGGAACAGGAAAGCTGCACAGGTGGCCGGTAAACGCCTTAAAAAGGCTCAGGATTGCCTTAAAGCAAAAGATTACACAACAATGCATGAAGAGATTGCAAAAGCAATATGGGGATACCTGAGTGACAAACTTATTATTCCCCTCTCTGAACTTACAATTGACAACTGCGTATCTGTTCTTTCAGACAGGAATGTTCCGGCGGAGACAGTCTCTGAGTTTAAGTCCATAATTAACTCATGTGAATACTCACGCTTTGCTCCTTCCTCAGGTAACGACTCTCCTGAAGAAATTTACGGAAGGAGCGAAAGACTCATCGGTGTTCTTGAAAACATTCTTTAAATGGAATCAGTTATGAAAGGAAAAACAATAACTCTGTCTATAGCACTTTTTGCAATCAGTATCTGCGCGTTTTCTCAGGACCCCGGCCAACGAATGAAGGAGGCTGAGGAGCTGTATCAGAAAGGTGATTACTTTAACGCTGCAGAATTATACAAGTCGTTGTATAAGGAGGGATATCGTTCAGATAATCTTCTTTTTAATACAGGTAATGCTTGTTTTAAAGCAGCTGATTACGGGAATGCGATACTTTATTATGAAAGGGCAGCCCTGCTCGATCCGGCAAGTGAAGATATAAACTATAACCTCCAGATTGCACGCACCAAAATCACTGACAGGTTTGATGAAATTCCGGAGCTGTTTTTCATCAGGTGGTTCGACTTCCTGTCACTGCTTAAAAGCACCAACCAGTGGGCGACAATTGCTATGGTACTTTTCATTCTGGCAATGGCCTTTATAGTACTCTTTCTTTTTGCACCCGCAGGCAGATACAAATATCCTTCTTTCTGGTCAGGCATTGCTGCAGTTATTCTGTCAGGCATCACACTAATATTTGCCATAAGAAGCAACAACCTTGTGAATCATAATAAAGAGGCAATAGTAATCTGTTCCGAGGTGGTTGGGAAAAGCTCTCCGGGTGATACCGGAAAAGATCTCTTCGTGATACACTCCGGAGCAAAGGTAGTTGTATTACAGCGGCTAGGAGATTTTTCGGAAATAGCACTTCCTGACGGCAATAAAGGCTGGACTTCAGCTAAATGCATAGAAAAAATTTGAGAGTAATAAAAAACATTTTAAATTAAGGTTTGTTTTATGAGTAACCTTAAGTAAATGAAACAGACCCTGGTTTTTATACTCCTTCTGCTGATTACATTGTCATGTAAAAAGACAAAAATTGAGCCGGAAGGCCCTACAGATGTAAGGATATACAATAATACTGACTCGGTATTTACCAATGTTCTTGTTAATACTTCAGGGGGTGAACATAATTTTGGCACTATCAGTCCGCACGTCAGTTCAGACTATTACAGGTTTGACAAAGCCTATCAGAAAATCGATATTTCTCTGACAATCAGAACAACAACTTACTCTGCTGTAAAACAGGATTACTCTTACCAGACTTACATGGGCCTTGTAAAATGTACTTATAAGGTTTTTATCTCTGATCCGGTGACACACACTCTTGATGTTGAAGTATTGTATGATGCTCCTCTGACCGGCAAATAGTATATTTGCTGTATGAGAGAGTATATCACGGTATGCCCCAGAAATTGTTATAGTACCTGTACATTCAGGGTCTTTACGGATAATGGCAAGATTCAAAGAATAATGCCATACAGGGAGAATCTGGCCACCCCGGAAGGTCCATGTATTAAAGGGCTCTCTTATCTCGAACGCGAATTCTCCTCCGAACGCATTATTTATCCTCTTAAAAAGAACGCGGATGGCTCTTTTGCCAGGATAGATATAAACGATGCCCTTGAAATAATTTCACGCCAGCTTGATGAAGTCAGGAATCTCTATGGCCCACACTCGGTACTTTTTTATAAAGGCAGCGGTATATCAGGCCTGAGCAATGATATTTCCTCACTATTCTGGAAGTTATACGGAGGCGTCACAACCACATATGGAAACCTCTGCTGGCCGGCTGGCCTGGAGGCTGTCCGTTTAACCCTCGGCGAGGTAAAGCATAATGCTCCGTGGGATCTGTCAGAAGCTGAACTGATAATACTTTGGGGTAAAAACCCTGCCGAAACAAACGTTCAGGAATTCATACATATCGATAAAGCCCTTAAAAAGGGAGGTAAACTTGTGGTTATTGACCCAAGGAGAACTCCTACTGCCGATAAGGCTGATATGCTTTTACGACCTGAGCCGGGAACAGATGCAGCTCTTGCCCTGGCAATTGCGCGTAATCTTGTCAGTCAGGATCATACAGACAAAGAATTTATTTCAAAACATGTGCTTGGTTATGGCGAGTTTGTAAAATCATTAACAATCACCCCTGCAGAGGCATCTTCTGTTACAGGAATACCTGCTGAGGCGATAACCAGACTTACAGATATGATTGCCTTATGCAAAAAGGTAACAATTGTAGCTGGTTATGGACTTCAGCGTCATTCAAACGGAGGACAGACCATAAGAGCTCTTCTTTCACTGATGGTTATTACGGGTAACATCGGTAAACATGGTTGCGGTTTTAACTTTGCAAACCTGCAGAGCTACATTTTTGACAGTGAAAAAGAGCCTTTGACATACTATCCTGATAATGATAAGGATAAGCCGTTCAGAAGAAAAATTTCAATGGCGAAATTCGGTGAAGATATCTCTTCCCTTAAAGACCCTGAAATAAAATTTGCCTGGATTGAACGGGGAAACCCCGTTACTCAGTTGCCTGACTCAGATCGTGTTGTTGGTGCTTTAAAATCTGTTGGCTTCAAGGTAGTGGTGGAGCAATTCATGACAGATACTGCAAAGCTGGCTGATATAATTCTGCCGGCAAAAGGAGTATTTGAACAACCTGATATAGTAGGATCTTACTGGAATCCATATGTACAATTTAAACCTGCCATTATGGAATATCCCGGGCAGGTGATGCCTGAGAGTGAATTATATTACCGGTTGGCAGAGATGATGAACCTGTGCCCTGAAAATGAGAATCCTATTCCTGAGCCCGGAAATGAAAATTTCGAAAAGTGGCTTGTGAAGAGGATAAAGGAAAATGATGAGGTAACACTTGATAAGCTGAAGGAGGGACCTTATCTCCCGGCAGGGTTCACAGAAGTGGCTTTCAACGATTATATATTCCCAACGCCGTCAGGTAAAATTGAACTTTTGTCAAATCAGGCTGCAGAAATGTGGGGTGTATCTGTACTTCCGGCCTATGTACCCCTGCAGAACGATCCGGACAGGTGTGGCAGGCTTCATCTTTTAACTCCTAATACAGGATCAAGGATACACTCACAATTTGGAAATCTCAATGCCATTAAGACAGTAACTGAACCGCCGGCATGGGAGTTATCGCCAAATGATGCCGGGAAATTTGATTTGAAAAATGGCGATAACATTAGAATAAGCAGTGGATCAGGATCAGTCACCGGGATTGTTAGTGTCACAAACAGGGTGAAAAACGGCTGTATTGTTTTTCCTAACGGCATATGGTTCAATGAAGGAGGCGGAGTCAATGCGCTCATTCCAGGCCGTGAGACTGATATGGGATACGGAGCTGCCTTTCATGATGTTTATGTTAAAGTGGAGAAGATTTAAAGATGAGAAACGGATTCCTCTTTGACAGCGATTTGTGCGTAAACTGCAAGGCATGTGTTGCGGCCTGCAGACTTGAAAATGGCTTTCAGACCGAAACAAGAACCGTTTTTGTTTACAACAAAGATTTCCTTCCGGACCTAAATCTGTTGAATCTCTCTCTTGCTTGCAATCATTGCAGTGATCCGTTATGCCTCACAGGCTGCCCCGCTAAAGCATACTCAAATGACAAAGAATACGGACTTGTAATTCATGATCCGGAGAAGTGCATGGGATGTGGATTCTGCACCTGGAGATGCCCTTTTGATGCTCCTAAGATGAACTTTGAAAAAGGACACATTGAGAAATGCAGCTATTGCATCGAAAGAACCAGGAAAGGAATTGAACCTGCCTGTTCGTCGGCATGTCCGACAGGAGCATTAAAAAGCCTTCGTCAGGACGAATTTGCGGGCGTTTCATCTCTGATTCCTGAAACAAGATTAAAACCTTCTGTTATTATAAAAGGCAGGGAAGGTTACAGGCATCCGGAAATATATCCCGAAGAACAGACACCGGAAATGCCTGTCATACATCACTTCCGTGATTCTTTATTTAAGGAATGGAGCCTTATTTTATTTACATTTCTGGTCACACTTTCAGTCGCACTGGCTGCTACGGAATATTCAGGCGGTTTTCAAACAGGATATACACCCATCTTTTTTATGCTTATCGCAGCCCTGACAATCTCTTTTACGCATCTCGGATCCCCTTTAAAATCATGGAGAGCCGTAATAAATATTAATGCATCTCCTCTCAGCAGAGAGATTGCAATGGTTTCTTTGTTTACTGTTGCCGTTTTCCTGAATATCTTTATAAATAGCTTCTCATTGCAGCTGATGACAATCTTGTGCGGAATATTTGCACTGGCGGATATTGATGCTTTATACTTTTCTACAGACAAATCACTGTCTGTTAAGCTTCATTCAGGCCAGACATTATTCTCAGCTTTCCTTTTGTTTTTTGCATTATCAGGTTACATAAAGCTATTTGCACTTTTAAGTATGCTGGCAGCCGGTTCGGTAATTTTCAGCAAACAGAATGATAACAGAAATAAGAACAGGGAAATGCTGCTTTACATCAGATTGGCTTTGCTTGCAATTCCACTGGTGCTTATACTGCTGAAAACATATCTTAACAATTACTTGTTTGAAGTCTCTGTCTTAAGCGGTATCTTTATTGACAGAGTCATATTTTATGCCGATTTCAAATCTTTGAATATCAGGCATTATTTAGAAGAAAAATCAATTAATGACTATGAAAAAGCAAGAAGAAAAAGGTCCCAGAACACCAATTTACCGTAATGCTGGTTTTGAACTGGAGACTTCAGAAAAGACTGCCTCTGCGTTTATCTCTGAGACAGAAAATGAACATGTACCTGACCAATACATCTATTCAAGATATCGTAACCCGACTGTTGTTTCGGCAGAGACAGCAGTAATGAAAGTTGAGGGCAGTAAATGGGCACTGCTTGCAGAATCAGGTATGGCTTCAATAGATATTGCACTATCAATTTTCCAGGAGGCGGGAAAGACAGGAAAATGGCTCTTTTCTTCGGAGATATACGGAGGAACTCTTTCTTTCATTTCAAGTGTGCTGGTCAACAGACGTGGGCTTAGCGTCGAATTCTTCTCGCCTGATGGTTTGAGCTTTGACTATGATAGAATTGAGGAGCACGTAAAAAACTTAAACCCTGAGATATTATATTTTGAAGCAATATCAAACCCGTTGCTTATCGTTGCCGATGGGAAGCGTCTTATTAAGATAGCAAAGAAGTATGGTGCAAAAGTTATAATAGATAACACCTTCGCAACGCCGGCTTTATGGAAGCCATTGGAAGATGGTGCTGACCTGGTAATACATAGTGCAACAAAATACTTTGGGGGTCATGGAAATATAACAGCAGGTGTGATCTGCGGTAATGACAGGTCTTTTATGCAAAAGGCAATTGAATACCGCAAATTCACAGGGCATATGCTCTCGCCTGATGATGCTTACAGGCTGGAGACGCAGATCGCTTCATTTCATCTTCGTTACAGACAACAGTGTATTAATGCCGGCAAGATATCCGATCTGCTCACTGACTCAGAGAAGGTTGCATCGGTATATTACCCGGGGCTTACCACTCATGCCACGCATCAGATAGCCAAATCGTTGTTCGATAACAGAGGTTACGGAGCAATGATTACTTTTGATCTCTGTGGCGCTGATGAAGAAGAAAAGAGAGCTAACCGTGACAGGTTCATTGAAAGAGTATCCGCGGAAATAAAACTTGTACCCACTCTGGGCGACTCCCATACCATTTTAATGCCCGTTGAGCCTGTCTGGGGCTCAAAATACCATGAACCAGGTATGATAAGACTCTCCGTGGGATTTGAAGATACAGAGAAGCTTCTGGAGCTTATTTCCTTTGGCCTTAAATAGTCAATTACCACCTGACAGGCTCAATGTCATGACTCGCCAGGTAGTTATTGCAAAGACTGAAGTGCTTATTGCCAAAGAACCCTCTTGATGCTGAAAGAGGAGAGGGGTGCACTGATTTTAGTACAAAGTGACGCGCCGGATCTATGTTTTCTCCTTTTTTCTGGGCATAAGCACCCCAAAGCATAAATACAATGTTTGTGCGCTCACGGTTAAGCTGATCTATTACTGAATCGGTAAAAATTTCCCATCCTTTTCCCTGGTGGGAGCATGCTTCGTGTGCCCTGACTGTAAGTATAGCATTGAGAAGTAATACTCCCTGTTCTGCCCATCGGTTAAGGTTACCTGATCCGGGTATGGAAATACCCATATCATGGTTAAGTTCTTTAAATATATTTATCAGGCTTGGCGGAAATTCAGTCCCGTCCTGAACGGAAAAGCACAAACCATGCGCCTGACCTATATTATGATAGGGATCCTGTCCTATAATGACAACTTTTACTTTATAAAAAGGGCAAAGGTTAAAAGCATTAAAGATTAAACCGGCAGGAGGGAATATCTGCCGTGTCCGGTACTCATTCTTTACAAAATCAGTAAGTTTTATGAAATATTCCTTTTCAAACTCACCTGCCAGCCTTTCTTTCCAGCTTTCCTCAATCTTTACATCCATCCCTTATCCTTTAAACTTTAAACTTTAAACTTTAAACTTTCGACTTTTGCCTTTTTACTTTTTAAATGTAAAATAAACGGCCCCAAGGATACATAGGAATGCCCACAGATGATTGAGTCTGAGTTGTTCGGTACGGAAGACAATAATTGCAAATAGTGCAAATACAGTAATTGAAATAACCTCCTGTATTATTTTTAACTGAACGAGAGTGAAGGGCCCTCCGAGGCCTTTAAATCCGATTCTGTTTGCAGGTACCTGAAAAAAATACTCAAACAGGGCAATACCCCAGCTCACCAGAACGATGCCTGTCATTCCAAGTGCTTCAAATCTGGAAACAGTTTTGAATTTAAGGTGACCGTACCAGGCCAGTGTCATGAAAGTGTTGGAGCATATTAAAAGCAGTATGGTCCATAAACCTTTCATAGCTCTCTTCTATAGACTAATTTATCATCACCGGGGCCATAATACTCCTTGAGTGTGCCAGCCAGCTCATAGCCATTCTTTATATAAAAATATCTGGTAGGTTCATAAAGAGCCCGCCCTGCAGTCTCTATCCACAGAATCTTACAGCCCATTTCTTTTGCTCTTTTCTCAACATCCTTGAGAATTAAAGAACCGATATGCTTATTTCTGTATTCTTCGCTAACAGCTATCCAGTAAAGATCCCATGAGTGAATTGTGCAAGAATTGGGTCCATAGGTAGCAAAAGCAATTACTTTGCCATTTTCAATATAGCGGAGCCAGTAGTATCCGCTCTTTTCCTCACCGTGTTCAACAGTCTCCTCAAGCAGCGACATGACTACTTCAACCTCAAAGTCGTAAAAGAAGCCTGACGACTCGAGTATTTTGGCAAAAGCAGCCTTGTCAGCCCTGGTAACTTCTGATGAAATCTCCATCTTATTTATTGTTTAGATCTGAAATAATCCTGGTCATTGCATCTGTGAATGACCAGCCTTTCTTACTGCAGGCAGCAAGAAAACCACTGCCTGGTGACAGGCAAGGGTTTGCATTTACTTCAAGAATGTAAATATTTTCATCATTGTCTACACGCATATCTACCCGTGCATATCCGTGCAGATTAAATATTTTCCAGCATTTAATAACAACCTCATTAATGTCTGAACAGAGTTTTTCACTAAGGTTATCAGGAAAATCCCTCGTGCTGTTATCATACTGGAATGAATCTTCCACCCATTTTGCCTTATAGCTTACAATCTGTGGAATATCTGATGGATAATCATGGAAGCACATCTCGGCAGGCGGGAGAATTTCAGGCCCGTCTGGCCCGGCAATAACGCTCACATTAAATTCACGACCGTCAATGAATTCCTCAACAAACCAGTGTTCATCATCCTTGTTGGCAAGGACTTCAGGTTTTTTTCCGTCAAAGATGAACACTGACTCTTCAGTTATACCTATAGAGCCATCCTCCCAAACGGGTTTCATAATATACTTTGTACCAATGGTCATGCCAGCCCATTCTGACGGGCTGAATCCATTGGAGACAGGTATGCCGTTGCTCTTCATTATCTTTTTAGCAAGCACCTTGCTTGCAGTGGTGAAAGCAGCTTCCACAGGGCTGCCGGAGTAGGGTATTTTGTAAAGATTCAGTAATGCAGGGATAAAATAGAGAATCTCGGCCTTTTCCCATGCGGTCTCAGCGAGATTAAAAACGAAATCATATTCCGCTTCCTTTATTGAGGTTATCTCGTTGTAAAAGTCATGTGTCAGACCTTTCTCTTCAACAGAAATGCCAAGCTCTGTCAGTGTCTCAGCAGCAAACTTTACCTGATCAAGAACATCCAGTTCATCGGGTAATGCATTTGGCGCGGGCAGATTATAAATTATAAGGCACTTTTTCATGAATTATTTATCCCATTACGTTTTAATGCTGATTTAATTATTCCTGACATTAATTCTTCGAACTTCATTCCATTCATACGGGCAAGCATAGGCAGGTCAGAATGAACGGGGTTCAGTCCGGCAAGAGGATTGGCTTCGATGAAGCATATCCTTCCGTTCCTGTCGGCTCTTACATCAATACGGCCTGCATCAACTCCACAGAGGGCGCCCCAGGCACCTCTGGCAACAGCGTAGCACTCTTCTCTCAGCTCTTCGTCAATTACTTTATAATCAACTATTGTTTCATAGTTTTCTTTGACGTCTCTTGAATAAGGGAGATTATCTTTACAAATAACCTCCATGCCACCTATTACCTCGCAATCTTTTCCATTACCAGTGACCCCGATAGTGAATTCGCGACCCGGGAGGTACTCTTCAACAAGGACAGGCTGGTTATATGCTGAAAGCAGATGGAGACATACCTCAGTAAGTTCCTTTTCATTATTAACCTTGCTTTTTTCATTAATACCCTTGCCTGTTCCTTCAGCAACAGGTTTGGCAAAAAGAGGGTAGACAAGGTTCAAAGCATTTTTTATATCATCAGGCGATGATACAAGTATTCCCGGGCATACCGGAACACCGGCAGCTTCAATCAGCAGCCGTGCATAAAACTTATTAAGCGAGATGCCCATTATAACAGGTCCGCTGAAAACATATGGTATGCGGTATTGATCAAGCAGGGCAGGAACCACTGACTCACGTCCGTCGCCATACAAACCCTCTGCAATATTGAATACCAGGTCCCATCTTTTGCCTGCAGCCAGCTTTTCAACCAGCTCAAATACATTACCGATCCTCTCGGTCTCATAACCAAGGGAATTCAATACGTCGACAAGGGAAGAAATGGTCTCTTCTTTATCAAATTCAGCCGTTTCATCCATAGTATAACCGCGCCCGAGATACCACGCGCGCAGGTCATACGTTAATCCAATCCTCATACCAGGCTACTTTTTATTTGGGTATGTGTAATTATTTCGTTTGTAATTTCTGAGAACCCACTTGTCTGGTCCGCTCTCAACGACGTAATCAGGTAAAATAGGTATCTTACCTCCGCCGCCGGGGGCATCAACAACAAACTGGGGAACGGCATACCCGCTGGTATGTCCCCTGAGATTTTCTATAATTTCAATTCCCTTCTCAATAGTTGTTCTGAAATGACTTGATCCGGGGATCAGGTCGCATTGATAAAGGTAATAAGGTCTTACCCTGATTGCAAGCAGCTTCTGCATCAGAAGCTTCATTACTGCAGGGTTATCATTAATGCCTTTAAGAAGAACTGTCTGACTGCCCAGAGGTATACCGGCGTCAGCAAGCATCTCGCATGCTTTTTTTGTCTCAGCTGTTATCTCATCCGGATGGGTGAAATGGAGGCTCATATAAAGCGGATGATACTTATGAAGCATGTTGACAAGGTTCTTGTTTATCCTCTGCGGAAGAACCACAGGCACTTTTGTGCCAATCCTCAGCATCTCAATATGCTTGATACTGCGAAGGTTGGAGAGAAGATATTCAAGCTTGTCATCATTCATTGTAAGAGGATCCCCACCACTTATAATAACGTCACGTATCTCTGTATGTTCCCTCAGATATTCAAAAGCCCTGTCCCATTCACCTTTTGTCAGATGACCAAGCTTGCCTACTGAATGTGAGCGGGTGCAGTAACGGCAATATGAAGAGCAAAACTGAGTTACAGTGAATAATGCCCTGTCGGGATACCTGTGTACAATGCCAGGTACCGGACTTGATTCCATTTCATTAAGAGGGTCTGATTTTTCAACCTCTGTAATGATCAACTCATCCCCTGACGGTATCACCGTCCTTCTTAACGGGTCTCCCGGAGCAGAGTCGTAAATAAGTGATGCAAAATGCGGAGAAATTCGTAACGGCAACCTGTTTTTCAGCTTGTTAATTGCATAAACCTCATCTTCTGTCAGTTCCATAATATTCTGCAGACCTTCAAGTGAGGTAAAGGAGTTGCGCAACTGCCATCTCCAGTCATTCCATAATTCGGCATTTGTTAGGGGGAAGTAGCGGCGTATGAATTCCGAACTTCGGGTGCTAACTGTTTGATCATGTTTTAAGATCGGCGGGAAGATCATGGTACCCGCGCCAGGCTCTTCGTCTGTAGAGCTTCCGGTGAGGTGACTCTCAACGTGAGATGTCATAGCCTCTTTTCTGTTAGCGTTCATACTTTGGTAACTAAAATTTACCTGTTTTTCTTAATAGTTGTTTTATCAGTTGTTAGTTTGATTTATACTAATATTGGGGCTAAGTTATTAAAACTGTACCCTGTGAGTATTTACTGTTTTAAAAGATATTAACACCTGTTTTCATTCTTTGTTTGCTGAAATACAATTAATTACGTGGCCATTTCTGAGTTATTCACAACCCTGAAAAAACGGCTTGTTCACTGGAGCCCCCATCAGAGGCTCTTTTTAATCAAAAATTAATATCATGGTATTGATCTGAAAGAATCTTCAGATTTGCAGTTATCATTTCATCGCGTTGAGCGACACATAGTTGTGTCCTTCCGGCATCTTCAGGAGTATTGAATGCATAATCGGTCAGCTTCTCAATAGTTGTAGTGGCAACATGCATTCTGGTGTCAGATGAAGCATAGTAAATATAAACAGTACCATCATCATCAGCAATCCATCCGTTGCTGAACACAACATTTGAAACATCACCCACTCTTTCCTCACCAAGTGGCTCAATAAAGTGCCCGGCAGGTCGCCTGATGACTTTCCAGGGCTCATCAGGTGATGTGACGAATATATATAATGAGTATCTAAGCCCGGCAGCAGTTCTCCTTACCCCATGCGCCAGATGTATCCATCCTTTTGCACTCTTAATCGGAGCAGGTCCCTGCCCGTTCTTTACTTCTTTTACTGTATGATATTTTCTTGCGTCAATAAGAATTTCTTCTCCAAGAACAGCATGCTCCATACTGTCACAGAAACCGGCGCTGATACCACTGTCACCTGTCTCAATGAATCCCGACTGCGGCCTGGTGTAAATCATATATTTCCCCTTTACAAATTCAGGGTGAAGCACACAATTACGCTGTTGTGCTGCAGTTGATTTCAGATCATCAAGCCGTTCCCAGGTTTTGAGATCACGCGTGCGTGCAATGCCACAGCTTGCAAGTGCTGCAGAAGAATCATCAGGTTTGGAATTGTCTTTACGTTCGGCACAGAAGAGACCATAAATCCAACCGTCTTCATGTTGGGTAAGCCTGATGTCATATACATTCATCTCAGGATCATCAGTCACGGGCATAACAATAGGATGATCCCAGAACCTCCAGTTATCTATCCCATTCGGGCTTTCTGCTATTGCAAAAAAAGATTTGACGTCAAAACTTTCTGTCCTGACAGCCATATAATATTTACCATTGAGCTTGATGGCTCCGGCGTTAAATGTAGTGTTTATTCCAAGCCTTGTCATCAGGTGAGGATTGGTCTCATAATTAAGATCATATCTCCAGAAAACCGGAACATGATCTCTGGTTATTGCAGGATACACATAACGGTCATAGATACCATTACCGTGCTTTTGCTTTTCATTTTTCCTTGAGATAAAAAGCGCATGCTCTCTGAAAAGCTCCCTGACCTTATTATCAAATTCCTCTCTTTCCATCACCTTTGCGGATCGGTTTTTTGCAATCTATGTCATCAAAAATCTTACCATTTTCTTTTAACCCTGAAACAGATTTAATATAATGGTTGTTTTAAATTGCTTGTAACCTATCCTTTTGTTTGTATAATATTGATATTCAGATTAATGTAAGTTATTTTCAGTTGTGTTTTGTAATAAATTTTTCGCAAATATAATAGTATTTGAATACCATTGTTATTCAAATTTATTTTTTCTTAAAATAATCTGAATTCTTTCATAAATTGCCGGTTACATACACTTAATATTTACACAATGAAACGGACATTCTCAATATTAATTGCATTGACAATCGCTGTCATTACAACATTGACATTATCATGCACAAAAGCTAAGAATGATTACAGGGTTGTAGGTTATGTAGCAGGTTTTAGCGGCTTTGATTTTTCATCGATTGATGCCGGGAAAATGACCCATATTAATTATGCTTTTGCGAACATTATTAATGGCGAGGTAATGTTTGATACGACTAAAATTGACAATGCCGAACTGAATAAAAACGATTTGAAGCAACTTACGGGGTTGAGAGAATCAAATCCTTCCCTTAAGGTTTTAATCTCTGTCGGAGGATGGGGCTGGTCAGGAAACTTTTCAGACGCAGCATTAAATGATTCAACCCGTGAACGCTTTGCTGCCAGTGCAGCACGATTCATTTCTGAAAATAATCTTGATGGTATTGATCTTGACTGGGAATATCCTAATCAGCCGGGCGCAGGTAATAAATTCAGGGCAGAGGACAAGAATAATTTCACGCTCCTTTTAAAAGCGATAAGGGAAAAACTTAGCTCACTTGCCAGGGCGAACCCGGGGCGTGATTATCTGCTTACAATTGCTACCGGAGGCGATTCTGCCTATGTTGCAAACACTGTTCTTGGCGAGGCTTCTGATTATGTTGATTTTATAAATATCATGACATATGACCTGCATAACGGCAATACTAAACAGAGCGGACATCATTCCAACCTCTTCGTTTCGAAATATGATTCTCCCTATGGAGACGCAACAGACAGATCTGTTAAGATGCATCTTGATGCAGGAGTACCGGCGGAGAAAATAAATATAGGAATTCCATTCTATGGCCGCAGATGGAAACATGTGACGCCTGTTAATTATGGCCTTTACCAGAATTCCCCGGCAGGGGGAGAGGGAATACCCTATACCATGGTAAAAGAAGCACTTCAGGATCCTTCATTTAAAAGATACTGGGATGCATCAGCATCGGCACCATGGCTTTGGAACAGCAAAGACTCTGTCTTTATATCATATGATGACCCGCTTTCAATCAGGGTTAAAATGGAGTACATTAAGAAAAATAAACTTGGCGGTGCAATGTTTTGGGAATATGCCGAAGACAGCGACGGAAGTCTCCTGAATGCAATTGATAGCGGGTTGGGTAAACTTAAAAAACAGGCCAGATTAACTTCTGGCGTAAATTAAATTGAAAATTTGTATATTAGTATAAACTAAAACTACGTGCCATGGATGCAAAATTAAAAGCTATTGTATCTCATATTACATTAATAGGCTGGATTATCGCCATAGTTATTAATTCAGGCAAGAAGGAAGAACTGGCCAGCTATTATATCAGACAGACACTCGGACTATATCTGACATGGTTTGCCCTGTCAATTATTGGAGTGGTTCCCATCCTTGGATGGGTTATTTGCGGGGTAGGCGCTGTTATTGTGTTTGTCTTCTGGCTCATGAGTCTCATCTGGGCAATTAATGGTGAAATGAAACCTGTACCCTGGTTGGGAGAATCATTCCAGTCGTGGTTTAAAAACCTTTAGGCTCACAGATTAAAATTGAAGCCCTTTGGTCTTATGAACTGAAGGGCTTTTTTTACCAGTTTTTGTACGGGTTATTTGACAGATATGAGTTCCTGTATCTTTTGTCACGCGTAACCTCTTTGCCAAGCCATGATGGTTTTTCAAACTCCTGATCCTCACTCGCAAGCTCAATTTCAGCAACTATCAGACCATCGTTTAAACCGTGGAACACATCGACTTCAAAAACATTACCACAATAGTCAATTTCATATCTCGTCTTGTCAATAAAACCAGACGTACAAAGCTTAAGCAATTCTTCAGCATCAGAAAGAGGTATCTCTTTTTCCCACTCATACCTGCTCATCCTGCTTTTTCCTGATTTGCCTTTAATTGTAATGTAACCTCTGTCACCTTTGATCCGGATTCGTACAGTTGGAAATTCACCCGAGCATATGTATCCCTGAATAATAGAATAACCCACCGAAGGGAGACAAAGCTTTGTCTTTTTGACCAGGAACTTTCTTTCAGTCTCAATTGCCATCAGTAAGCTTTATATATTTAGAACAAAAATAGCTATTTGAAACCATCTGAAAAATTTTATGCCAGACAACATAAAACTTTAATTGAAAGCATAAATGACTTAATTAATGTTTTTTATGATGTCATTAATAATTGGAAACATAAAGAGAAAGAATGCTGATAATAGGGTTTTTATCATTATTCTTGTATAATCGTTACAAAAATGTAACATTGTATTGGTTTATGAAATAAAGATTTTTAATAATTCATACTACAATTATGCACAACAATTTTAGATCGGTCAGAGTGATTCTTGCAGTTTTAATTATCTCTTTTGCGCTAAATGGAGAAGCCTTTTCCCAGATTCAGAAAACTGCAAAAATAAAGAGTGTTACCATTACTGAGGAGACACATGATAAGGGGAATAAGAAAACAATGAAGGATTCTGAGAAGAAATATGATATTAACGGAAATCTGCTTGATGAACTGAATTATAAGAATGGCGAATTTGATAGTCATACTTCTTATGAATATGACTCCAACAATAATAAAATCAAGGAAACTGAATTCGATAAGGCTGGCAATATTACAAAAGTAACAACAACCAAATATGATGAAAATGGCCTTAAAACAGAAAAATGTGTTTATGATGGCAAGGGGACAATAAAATCAAAGAAGAGTTATAAATATACTATGTTTTAATGGCTGACATTACCGCCATACTTTATAAGTTTCATCCAATTGGGCTGGATGAGATGGACAGCGTTAACTTTATGAACCGCATTGATTCTAAATATCTGTTTAATGTTTGTCATTTGCCTGCGTTAATAGATAGACTACCTGGTTGTTACAGGATTCTTGAGATCGACAATTCAAGAGTTTTCCCATATAATACAATCTATTATGATACCGAAGATTATCATCTGTATAACCAGCATATTGTCGGAAAACTGGGCAGATATAAAATAAGGGTACGAACGTATGAATTGAGCGGAGCTTCATATCTTGAAATAAAAAACAAAACAAACAAGGGACGAACAGTTAAATCAAGGATCAGGGAAAAAAGCGAAACTGCAGTAAATGAAGGAAAAGGTTTCGAATTTATCCGTGATATTATTCCTGATGATTCTATAAAAGACCTGCATCCGATGCTCTCTAACCGCTTTACCAGGGCAACATTGACTAATCTTGAGGCAAAGGAGCGCATAACCATTGATTTCAATATTTCATTTTCATGTGCAAACGGGAAAAACATTGAGTTGCCTTATCTTGCCATAGCTGAAATTAAAAGGGATAAATTCTCTGTGATGTCACCATTCTACCATGAAATGAAAAAAATGGGAATCAGAGAATCGGGCTTCAGTAAATATTGCATGGGACTTTCAATGCTGAATGATGTTCCCAGAAAAAATGTACTTAAATCAAAATTATTAATGTTAAATAAAATAGAAAATGAATCAGGGATTTCTGTTATTGGCTGATGATGCAGTTAAAGTGTCAGGCATGGAACTGATTGATCTGCCAGACAGCCTCGAACTTATACTCCGTTTTGTATTGAACTTCGCTGTAATACTTATTCTGGTGCGATGGCTATATTATTCTGTAGCAAAACGTAAAGACTATCTTTTTACTTACATTTTAATATCATGTATTGTATTCTTTCTCTGCTACCTTCTTGAAAATGTAAAATTACAGATCGGCTTTGCACTTGGACTTTTTGCAATTTTTGGAATTATAAGATACAGAACTGATTCCATGCCAATCAAGGAGATGACATACCTTTTCCTTGTAATCGGAGTCTCTGTTATCAATGCTCTCGCAAACAAAAAAACAAGCATTGCCGAGGTGCTTTTTACAAATGCAGCTATAATTGGAATCACCTATGCCCTTGAAAAGGTCTGGCTTATTAAACATGAGTCTTCAAAGATCATTACCTATGAGAAGATACACCTTATCTTACCTGAAAAACGACAGGAATTGATTGATGATCTGGAAACAAGGACAGGCATCCGGAAGATCAAAAGGGTTGAGATTGGCAAAATAAATTTCCTCAAAGACACCTGCAGAGTTACAATATTCTTTGATGAATATTCAACAGGAGTTAATTATGAAGATTCAGGCAAAGGAGCAAACAGCGATGATGATGAAGATTAAAAAAACAATACTGTTGGGTGCGGTGATGATGTTATCGTCTCATTTATTTGCACAGGACAATAAGTTCGGGATATGGTATGGTGCGGATGCTGACAAAAAGATAGTCAAAGGTCTGAAAGCTGAAGTGGCAGGCGCATTAAGAACAGATAAAAACGGCTCAGATATAGAATCATTTTACCTTGAGGGAGGTCTGAATTATAAGTTCAGCAAATTCATTTCGGCGGGCGCATTTTACAGATGCATTGACAGAAAGGAGAACGATGGTAATTTTTATTTCCGTCACAGGGTATATGCAGATATAAAGGGGACCCTTCCACTTGGAAGATTTACCGCCTCGCTGCGATACAGGTTCCAGGAACAGAAAAAGACTTACATCAACAGTGTTGATGACGAAGATGCAACATTCTATAACAGGTTTAAATTTGAACTTGATTACAACATACCGAAGATTGCGCTCACACCTTCAGTATTTACGGAGTTCTCCGGACAGGCTTTTACTTCAAACGATATTATGTTTGAAAAGAGAAGAGCAGGATGCGGCCTCAGCTATAATATAACTAAGAAACAGGCTCTCTCACTTGATTATATTTATCTTTCAAGTAAGGTCTCAAACCCGGCGTATTTTAATGTGCTTTCTTTAAATTATTCTGTCAAATTCTAAAAAAAGTTAAAAAGATATAAGATTTTGATTGGATGAATACAATTTATTTATATTTTTGACCCTGATATGACACAGAACATTTTTACATACAACTATTCTTTTACCTACTTCTTTTATAGACTGAAGCGGGACTGATTAGTTGTATATGTAAATGAATTATACTATGAAAAGTCCCGGTCAAACGGGACTTTTTTTTTGAAATATATTAAGATGTTAAAAGAAGTAAGACAGAAAACAATCAGCGTGGCAATACAAGGCGGCTACGGTTCATTTCATGAAATTGCAGCTCGTGAATTCTTTGCTGAAATGCCAATTCAGATTAGTCCATGTGACACGTTTGAGGATCTCTTTTATGAACTGAGTGAAGGTAATGTAGATTGCGGCATGGTCGCCATTGAAAACTCAGTGGCCGGCAGCATACTCCCAAATTATGCAAAGTTACGTAACTCACAATTGCAGGTGGCAGGTGAAATCTACCTGAGAATAGTTCAAAACCTTGTCGCATTGCCTGACCAATCTCTTTCAGATATCCGTGAGATTCATTCTCATCCGGTGGCTATACAGCAGTGCAATCTGTTTCTTGAGGAGATGAGACGCAAAGGTGTAAAGGTGGTGGAGTCTATTGATACTGCGCTGAGTGCAAAATGGATAAGGGATGAGAACCTCTCCGGCATAGGAGCGGTGGCCAGCAGAAATGCAGCTGAATTATATGACCTTCAGATTATTGCTGAAGGAGTTGAGGCTGATAAAATGAATTTTACCAGATTCCTGCTCGTGACAGGTAATGAAGAAGTCCTGGCAATGACAAAATCTGAAGGTGACAAAACAGACAAAGCCCTGGTCTGCTTTTCACTCCCTCACAAAGTAGGAAGCCTCTCACAGATACTGTCAATATTGTCATATTACGACATAAACCTTACCAAGATACAATCCCTGCCAATAGTTGGGAAAGCGTGGGAATATCTTTTTCATATTGACCTGCTTTTTGCAGATTACAATCAATACAAGCTTGCTCTTGATGCGATAAGGCCGTTAACAGCTCATCTTGAAATTCTTGGAGAATATAAACAGGGAGTAATGCCACTGCCGGAATAAAATAAAGAGAATACAATGGAGGAAAAAATCAATACAGGAAAAATTGCAGTCAGACCTGCAGAAAGAACAAATCATGTCTCTGAATACTATTTTTCAACCAAACGCAGGGAGATAGAGCAAATGAAGGAATCAGGCCTTGATGTTATAGAGCTGGGCATCGGGAGCCCCGACAGGCCGCCTTCAGATGCCGTTATTGAGACATTGTACAGAAATGCCCTGAAGCCCGGGAACCATGGATACCAGAGTTATACCGGTATTCAGGCTCTCAGGACCGGTTTTTCTGATTGGTATAAGAAATATTTTAATGTCGAACTTGACCCTTCGGGCGAGATTCTTCCTTTGATAGGCTCAAAAGAAGGCATAATGCACATCAGCATGGCTTTCATCAATGACGGGGATGAGGTTCTTGTCCCTGACCCTGGCTATCCTGCATATGCCGCTGCTACCAGGCTTGCAGGAGGCAGGGTCCGGTACTACGATCTTACCGAAGAAAACGACTGGCTGCCTGACCTGAGCACTATAGAATCAGAAGGTGTAGAAAATGTGAAGATCATGTGGATTAACTATCCACATATGCCAACAGGCAAAAGAGCCTCAAAAATTGACTTTTCAAACCTTGTTGCTTTTGCCCGCCGGCATAATATACTTCTCTGCAATGATAACCCATACAGCTTTATTCTGAATAATGATTACCTCAGCATTTTATCAGTTGAAGGATCAAAGGATATTGCCCTGGAGATGAATTCTTTAAGCAAATCTCACAACATGGCAGGCTGGCGTATCGGAATGGTCGCTGGCAATAAGGAATATATCAGTGCTGTTCTCAAAGTGAAGAGTAATATGGACTCCGGAATGTTCCAGCCCCTCCAGGCAGCGGCGGCCGAGGCTCTTAATGCCCCTGATGGATGGTATGATTCCGTAAATGAAGCCTACAGAAAACGCAGGAAAGTAGCAGAAGAGATAATGACATCACTTGGATGCAGATTTGATGAAAAACAATCTGGACTATTCCTCTGGGGAAGAATACCGGAATTTTACAACAGCTCTGAGGAACTGACAGAATTTTTGCTCCATAAGGCAAACGTCTTCATTACCCCGGGTTTCATTTTCGGTAAGAATGGAAACAATTATGTAAGGATATCTCTTTGCGCTACTGAAGAGGTGTTGAACAAAGCACTAAACCGCATAAAAACAGTCATAAATTAATAACAATGTTAACAGTAAGTATTGTTGGTATAGGCCTGATTGGCGGTTCACTTGCCAAATCAATGAGATCAAACGGTTTCAGCGGTAAAATAATAGGAGTGGATAATAATCCGGAAAACATGACAGTGGCAATGTACATGGGATTAGCTGATGAATTTATGCCACTTGAAGAAGCTGTTGAAAAATCAGATCTGGTAATACTCTGTGCCCCTGTTGATGTCAACAGAAAACTCCTGCCGGGAATACTTGACAGAATAAAAGGGACTAAAAAGGTTGTCACTGACATGGGGTCAACCAAGTCAGACATTTCAAATGCAGTTGCTTCACACCCGGCAAGAGGAAGATATGTATCTGCACACCCGATGGCCGGTACCGAGTTCTCAGGACCGGCTGCAGCAGATGGGAATCTGTTTAACAAAAAGGTTGGAATAATATGTGACTCGGAACTAAGCGATGATGATGCACTTCAGCTTGTAAAAGCCCTGTTCAGGTCGTTTAATATGCGCCTTCAGTTCATGAACTCGACTGATCATGATGTACACGTGGCTTATGTATCACACATATCTCACATTACTTCATTTGCCCTTGCACTCTGCGTGATCGACAAGGAAAAAGATGAAAAAAACATTCTCTCACTTGCCGGAGGTGGTTTCGAAAGCACTGTCCGCCTTTCAAAAAGCAATGGCGAGACCTGGGCCCCGATATTTCTTGGAAATTCAGACTCATTGCTTGAAGTAATTGACACTTATATTGCAAAGATGAACCTCTTTAAAAAATATATTGAAGAGAAGAACCCGGAGGCGTTGAAAGAACTAATGAAGTCAGCAAATGCTGTCACCAGGATATTAAACTGATTTATCATCATTAAACCATCAAACATATTACCATGGAAAATACTCTTAATGTTACGCCGATAGATAAATGGAATGTTTATAAGAAGCGGCCTTTGATGATTGCAGGTCCATGCAGTGCTGAGACAGAGGAACAGGTAATGGAGACTGCACGTTTACTGGCCAAATCAGGCAGAGTAGATGTTTTCAGGGCCGGAATATGGAAACCAAGAACTCGCCCAAACTCTTTTGAAGGCGTTGGATCTGAGGGGCTTGCCTGGCTGAAGCAGGTAAAGCAGGAATATGGGCTGCCAGTTGCAGTAGAGGTTGCAACTGAAAAGCATGTATATGAGGCTCTGAAATACGGAATAGATGTACTGTGGATAGGCGCACGGACAACAGTAAACCCGTTTGCAATGCAGGAAATTGCCGATGCACTCAGGGGAGTTGATGTAATGGTTCTGGTAAAAAACCCTATTAACCCGGAGCTTGATCTCTGGGTCGGCGCTATGGAAAGAATTTACAAGGCAGGTATAAAAAGACTGGGCGCAATTCACAGGGGTTTTTCTACTTTCGAAAAGACAGCATACCGAAACCTACCAAAATGGCAGATACCAATTGATCTCCGCCAGCGTATCCCTGACATACCTATGATATGCGATCCGAGCCATATGGGGGGAAGCAGGTCTTATATCCTTGACCTGGCTCAAAAATCTATGGACCTTAACTTTGACGGCCTGATGATTGAGTCACATTTTGACCCTGAGAGTGCATTAAGCGACAAGAAACAACAGGTTAAACCTCACGAGCTTATTGAAATCCTTGATAAAATTATTCTCAGAAAACCTGACTCTGAAGATGCAGGTTTCAGGAATACCCTTGAGGAACTCAGAAACCAGATCGATATTTATGATGAACAGCTCTTTGACATCCTGGAATCACGAATGCTCGTTGCCGATACTATAGGACAATATAAAAAAGAACATAATATAACAATCCTCCAGAGTTCAAGATGGAAGGAAATTGTAAGCAAGGCAGTATCAATGGGTGAGGAGAGAGGCCTGGGCTCTGAGTTTGTTACAGTTATTCTTGAGGCAATTCACCAGGAATCAATAAGTCATCAGATGAAAATTATGAACGAAAAGTAATTAAAGAGATATTAAAGATTCTTTAAATTTGTAATTTCGGAAAAATTAGAACCGCTTTTTGATGATAAAAACTCTACACCCTTCTGAAATACTAGGTGAAATTATTGCACCATCAAGCAAAAGTGAGACACAGAGGGCAATAGCTGCAGCCCTGCTTGCCCGCGGAGAATCGGTTATTAAAAACCCCTCTTTTTGCAATGATTCACTTGCGGCTATGGATATGGCCAGAACGCTGGGAGCTTCAGTTATTCAGGAAAATGGTTTTATAAAGGTCTCAGGCCATAGTAAAACCCCCGAAAACGTTGTTCTCAATTGTGGAGAGTCAGGTCTTGCAATGAGGATGTTCTCTCCGATTGCATCGCTGATATGTGGCAGTTGCACTCTCACCGGCAGCGGATCACTTCTTAAGCGGCCGGTAAATATGGTCACAGATGCCCTTTTGAAACTAGGAGTCAGTGCCGAATCGTCTGATGGATTTTTACCTATCATATTGAAGGGAGTTTTAAAGGGAGGAAGACTTGAAATTGAGGGATCTAAAAGCTCNCAGCTTCTAACCGGATTACTCATGACACTGCCACTTGTCAATGAAAATTCTGAAGTGTTTGTGGCTGACCTTAAAAGCAAACCTTATATTGATCTTACCATTCAGGTTCTGAAAAGTTTTGGAGTAGAGGTTGAAAACGACGATTTTAAAAGATTTGTTATCCCGGGAAGACAGTCATATAAAGCCACTGAATATTCTGTCGAAGGCGATTGGAGTGGCAGTGCGTTTCTTCTTGTTGCAGGGGCCATTGCCGGAAATGTGACTGTAAATAACCTTAACCCGGATACAAAACAAGCCGATTTTGCAATTCTTTCAGCCCTGAAACTGGCCGGAGCTGATGTATCTGTCAATGGCAACAGTATAACCTGCACCAGGTCTGTATTGAAACCGTTCACTTTTGATTCCACCGAATCGCCTGATCTTTTTCCGCCACTGGCTGCACTGGCTGTCTATTGCAATGGTACAAGCAGTATTAAGGGTGTGAGCAGACTCGAATACAAAGAGAGCGACAGGGCAATTACTATTATGAACGTACTGGGGAGAATGGGGATAAAAACATATATCCAGGATGACGATCTGATTGTTGAAGGAGGGCAGCCTAATGAAGCCATTGTCTCTTCCCATAATGACCACCGCATAGCTATGATGGCAGCTGTAACAGCCCTTGGTGCTTCCGGGAATATTACAATAACTGAGGCAAAATCAGTTGCAAAATCTTACCCCGAATTTTTTGAAGACCTTAAAAAACTGAACGTCACAGTAAGTTAGTTTCTTATTGAAGAGACAAACCGTTGAATCTGCTCTTCAATACTTACACCTTCTTCATCAAACAATCTGATGAATGCGGTACCTATTATGCCGCCATTTGAGTTTTTACATGCATCTGAAAATGTTTCGGCATCGCTTATGCCAAACCCGATAAGCAAAGGCGTGTCAGGTAATAACTTCCTGACACGGCCGAAATATGCGCTATGATCTGTTAAAATGCTCTTTCCACCTGTAATTATTGATGAACTTACCATATAAACAAAGCCTTTTGCAGCGGCACCCAGCTTTTTTATTCTCTCTTCTGAAGTCTGTGGTGTAATAAGAGGGATGTAGCACAGGTTGTATTTGTCATAAAGGTGTTTATACTCAGCTTCATATATTTCATATGGCAGATCAGGAATAATAAGCCCTGAAACACCTGCCTCTGAACAGCACCGGCAGAACTTCTCCATGCCATATTTGTATGCCGGATTGAGATATCCCATCATTATAAAAGGCATGTCAACGCTCCCTATTATGCTTTTCAACTGGTCAAAAAGAATGTCCAGGTTCATACCATTGTTCAACGCAATCTGACTGCTTTTCTGTATCACAGGACCATCGGCCATCGGATCTGAGAACGGGAATCCCACTTCAACCATATCAACTCCTGCTTTTTTCAGACTGCGGATTATTTCAACAGTATCGCTTAGCTTTGGATACCCGGCAGTAAAATATATAGAAAGAATATTATTCTTCTTTTCCTCAAACATTTCTATTAATCTATTCATTTAGTTTTCATTTTAATACCTGTAAAGTAATTCTTGTTTTCAGGTTTATTGATGAATTGGATTTAAAAGGACGCACTGGCACCTGTTCTTCTTTTGTCTTTAAACTTTTGTCTTTTGTCTTCTGATATACGTCTCCATATCTTTATCACCTCTTCCTGACAGGTTAACAACGACAACCTGGTCAGGGGCAAAATTTACCTTTTCAAGTATTGCAATTGCATGTGCCGATTCAAGAGCTGGGATAATTCCTTCAAGTTTTGTTGTCAGGTATGCAGCTGTGAGGGCTTCATCATCTTTAACCGGGATATATGTAGCTCTACCTGTTTTATGCAGATGTGAATGAAGTGGCCCCACGCCCGGATAATCGAGCCCGGCTGAAATTGAATATGGTTCTGTTATCTGTCCATAATCATCCTGCATTAAGAGGATCCGGCTGCCGTGGAGAATACCAGTGGTTCCTGTTGCCATTGTAGCTGCTGTTTCAGTGGTATCTGCTCCTTTACCGGCACCCTCGGCACCGTACAGCTTTACCATGGGATTGTCTATAAATTTGCAGAATGCGCCGGCAGCATTACTTCCTCCGCCTACACACGCAATGACAGCATCGGGGTAAGCGCGTCCGGTTTTAACTAAAAGCTGTTCCTGCATCTCTTCAGAGATTACAGATTGAAAGTGAGTAACCATTTCAGGATAGGGGTGTGGACCAACAACTGAACCAATAATATAATGAGTATCCAGAGGATGGGCTATCCAGTCACGAATAGCTTCATTTGTGGCGTCCTTAAGAGTCATATTTCCGCTTGTTACAGGTATTACTTCGGCCCCCAGCATGCGCATTCGCTCTACATTCGGAGCCTGCCGCTTTACGTCAACAGCTCCCATATATACAATGCATTCGAGTCCTTTCAGTGCACATACAGTTGCAGTTGCCACTCCATGTTGTCCTGCACCTGTCTCTGCAATTATTCTCTTTTTACCCATACGCTCTGCCAATAAAACCTGCCCGAGGGCATTGTTTATCTTATGTGAACCGGTATGGTTTAAATCTTCACGTTTGAGATAAACCCTGGTACCGTACCAGGCTGATAGCCTGGGCGCAAAATAGAGCGGCGACGGCCTTCCGGCATAATCATTAAGAAGACTGCACAACTCTTCCCGGAATGAAGAATCATTTATTATCCCATGATAGCATTCAAGCAGTTCGTCTATATTCCGCTGAAGCATCTCAGGTATAAATGCACCTCCAAACTCACCATAAAAACCTTTATCGTCTATTGAATACCTTTTTCCCATATTCATATATTTTATATCGTGTAAAAACTGAACTATTTTTTCATTGTCCTTTAATCCCGGTTTCTTTTCAAACCCGCTGTTCAGGTCAATACCCGCGAACATCTTATGATCCAAATTCATTATTTCTTCTGAATCACCTGGTGAAATGCCACCGCTTAAAATAAACGGAACCTTTCCAATATATTTATCTAATATAGTCCAGTCGAATTTTTTGCCATTGCCCCCGTATTTCTTTCCGCTGGCATCAAAAAGGAAAAATTCGACAACCCCTTCAAAGCTCACGGTCGTTGAGAAATCAAATGAGTCGTCAACAGGAAAGGCTTTAATTACTTTAACTCCGCTATCAGTCAGCTTTTTACAAAATTCAGCTGTTTCATTTCCATGAAGCTGAACCATGTCCAGTGCATATAATTGTACAGTGTTAATTATCACCGGTATTGTCTCGTTGACGAAGACGCCTGTTTTTATTACAGGTTTATGGATACCTGCAATATCCTCCGGGATAAGGTGATCACCTGCATATCTTGGTGATGGCTTGTAGAAAACAAATCCAAGCATGGTTGGATTTGATGTCAAAACCTCTGAGATGTTCTCCCTGTATTTATTACCGCAGATTTTAACAATCATGGTTTAAGATTTTTAATTCCTTTGATAAAATCAGCACAACTCCCTGACGGGTCAGGGGAGTTCATGAAACTGCTCCCAATAAGGAATCCGTTGAATCCGGCTCCGGATAATTTTATTACATCCGCCGGGCTCGTGATACCGCTTTCAGATATTTTTAAAAAGTTATCTGAAACGTATCCTGCTATTTCTATGCTGTTTGAGATATCTACCTCAAATGTCTTCAGATTTCTGTTATTTATGCCTACAATATTTACTGACGGGCAAATATGATCAATCTCGTCGCGTGAATGGATTTCAAGAACAGACTCCATACCAAGATCGGCACACAGTTTTGACATAGATTCAACCTGTGAACAGGAGAGGACCGATGCAATAAGCAATATAACATCTGCACCCATAGCAAATGCCTCGTAGATCTGGTATTCATTAACAATGAAGTCTTTCTGCAGAATGGGGCAGGAGTTATGCTTTCTTGCAACCTTGAGATTCTCAAAGGAACCTCCGAAAAAGTGGCTGTCAGTGAGTATTGAGAGTGCTACAGCGCCTGCTTTCACATACCCTTTTGTCACTTCCATAACTCCTGATCTGTCGTTTATTGTTCCTGCTGAAGGCGACTTTGATTTGAACTCTGCGATTATGCCGCTGTTATCTTTCTTTCTCAGAGCCTCACACAAAGAAATAATCCTTCGGGACTTGTCACATGATCTCATCAGGGCATAAGGAGTCATCTGTCTGAACCTATCCTTTACTTCCTTTTTTTTATAGTCAATTATTTCAGAAAGAATTGTTTTCATCCAGGTTCTTTAGTTTAGGTTAATGAACTTCTCAAAGGCTTTTTCTGCCTTTCCGGATAAGATTGTCTCATTAGCGATTGAAACGCACTGTCTCATGTCTTTTTGCGGATAGAGTACATTAAGTGCTGCTGCCGAGTTTGCCACAACAACCGAATGCTGGGCTGATGTACCAATACCCTTGAGCACATTTAAAAAGATAACTGCCGAGTCTTCTATAGTTTTGCCTCCGTAAATGTCATCCTTTCTGACATAAGGTAATCCGAGCTCTTCCGGCAGCATAAAGCGCTCACTCTGACGTGTTATATGATGGAAAGGTGATGTAAGCGAAATTTCATCATAACCATCATTACTGTGAATAATAGCATAAGGAATATCTTCGTTCTGGTATACATAATTATATAGTCTGGCGAGTTCGTGACTGAATACCCCAACGAGCTGGTTGCGTGGTGATGACGGGTTTATCATCGGGCCAAGCATGTTGAAAAATGTTTTTACACCAAGCTGTCTCCTTATGCCTGCAACATTCTTCATTGCCGGGTTGAACAGTGGAGCATGTAAAAAACAGATGCCGGCTTCATCAAGTTCTCTTTTAAGTATTGTTTCATCATTAGTGAATTTATGCCCAAAGTATTCCATCATATTTGAAGAGCCGCATATAGATGATACCCCATAGTTGCCATGCTTTACAACTTTTTCTCCTGCTCCGGCAAGCACGAAGGCTGATAGGGTTGAAATATTAAAAGTGTCAAACCCGTCGCCGCCTGTACCGCATACGTCAATAGTATTGAAGTCCCCGAGGTCCACCCTTATGCACAGGTTAAGCATTGCATCCCTGAAGCCCTGAAGCTCATCAAGGCTCACCGGCCGCATCATGAAAATGGTGAGAAAGGCAGCTGTCTGAGATTCATTGTACTGTCCGGTTGTAATTTTTGTCAGAATCTCTTCCGATTCAGACCGGGAGAGCGTTTGATACTGGCATAAACGATTAAATATAGCTTTCATGATAAACGCGATTTTAACAACATAATGAGTTTGAAAATACATTGGGGTCATTGAATTTATTCCCGTTTGAAGTAGGTAGTACCGGAGTTTCAAATTCAGGTTTCCCTGACTCAAGCCAGTTCAGCAATATCTGTTTTCCGTGTTCAGTGAGAACAGATTCAGGATGAAACTGCACCCCACAAAGGTCATATTCTTTATGCCTGAGACCCATAATGGATTTTTTTTCATCTGAAGCAATTACTTTAAAGCATGCAGGCAGGCTCTTTTCATCTACAACCCATGAATGATACCTTCCACCTGCAAATGAAGATGGTATGTTTCTGAACAAAACATCACCGGTATCTTCAATAAAAATGTCGGTGGCCACGCCATGAAATGTGCCGGTAAGGTTCAGCAACCGGCCGCCAAAGACCTCAGCAATTGCCTGCATTCCAAGGCAGACGCCAAAAATGCTCTTTACCGGCGACAGCTTTTCAATCAGTTCTTCAAGTATCCCTGATTCATCAGGCAGACCCGGCCCGGGTGAAAGAAGTATCTTTTCAAAAGCAGCTGCCTCAGATACTGATATCTCATCATTTCGTGCAACAAAAACCTTTTCACCGCTCAGATCCTCAAGATAGTGGACCAGGTTGTAGGTGAAAGAATCGTAATTATCCAATACCAGGATTTTCATCTTTTCATTTTATTTTTTTAATTCACTTGCCATTTTTATTGCATGCCTTAATGCTCCAAGTTTGTTGTTTACCTCCTGCAACTCGCACAGCTCATCACTTTTGTCCACTATCCCGGCTCCGGCCTGATAGTACAGCGTGTTATTTATGCTGAGGAACGATCTTATTGTGATAGCATGATTAAGGCCGTTATCAAATCCTATTTTTCCTATTGCACCTCCATAGAACGATCTCTGGTGAGGTTCATACCGGCTTATAAGTTCGATTGCTTTCAGTTTTGGTGCACCTGAAAGAGTACCTGCAGGGAAAGTGTCGGCATAAATGGTTTCCGGGAAAATATCTCCGGGGATATCTCCGGTAACTGACGATACCATATGCAGCACATGTGAATAAAACTGAATCTCCTTAAAGGTACTTACGCTTACTTTCCTTGAATGTCTGCTTAAATCATTGCGTGCAAGGTCAACAAGCATTACATGCTCTGCCAGTTCCTTGGGGTCATCAAGCAGCTTTTCGGCAAGCAGCATGTCTTCGCGGTCATTACCTGTACGTTTATAGGTGCCTGCTATGGGATTAATTGATGCCTTGCCATTGTTAATCAGTATCTGGCTCTCCGGTGATGAGCCGAATATACGATACCCTCCATAATCAAAGAAGAACAACCACGGCGAAGGATTTATATATCTGAGCATACGGTATACATTGAACTCATCACCGGAAAAATTCTGTGAAAACCTCCTTGAAAGAACAATCTGAAAGACATCGCCCCTCCTGCAATGACTCTTGCCTTTCTGAACCATTCTGATAAAATCATTATCTGACATATTCGCATTTTCCTTGCCGTCGAGCCTGAAAGGAAAGTCAGTGACAGAGTAACTGTTGATCTGCTCTGTAAATTGTTCAATCCCGCTCTCCTCACCTTCAGGCAGATTCTCAATAACTGTCATCCTGTTACGATGATGGTCAATCACAATTAAATACCTGTAAAAATGATATCTCATCTGCGGAATACCATATGGGTCTTCTGAAGCTTTATCTAGATTTACCTTATCGAAGTGAGCAACAGATTCAAACCCGGTGTATCCAAATACACCATTGTAAATATCCGTGTCACTCACTTCCTGATGCAGCTCTTTTATAAAATCATGAAGCAGAACAGGTATTTTCTTGCTCTCTGTTGCAACAAATATTTTATCAGACAAGCCCGGAAGAGATATCATTACATTATTGTTTTCAACAAGGAATGAAGCAATCGGGCTGAAGCATAAATAAGAAAGGCTGTTTGACCCTCCGTGATAATCTCCACTCTCAAGAAGCAGCGCTCCGGGGAAACGGTCACGCAATTTGAGATATAGTTCAACAGGTGTGACTTTGTCTGAAAGCAGTTCTTTTTTTTGTGAATGAATTTTCATTTTGATATTAGGTTAATGGCAGTTCAAAAAAAAAGCCCTCCGTGAGAACGAAGGGCCTTTGGTTATGGCAATACGTTGGCAAGCTCACGTTGTTCAAGTCAAGTGCAGCTGCCACCACCAGTTATTTCTTGAAATTAATGTCATTTGTTCGCTTTTCTGTTGACAAATGTAATAAATATTAACAATAAACCCAATGTAAAGTGAATTTCACTATTAAATTGAAAAATATTTAAAGAATTTTTATTGTGTTCTGTTATTAAAGGCCCGGTAAACCATTTCATTTCAGATGCTTTTCAATATTTGGATTAGAGGTTTTAAAATGTTAAATTAGTATAGTTTCTAAAAGTCAGCTAAATGAAGAAGATGCAGGCGGGTGATAAAAATATGAGTGATACTGACTTTGAAAAGGCAGAACCCGATGACGAAGGGAAGAAAAAAAATGCTTACCTGAGTAATATTATTGAAAATTTACCAGTTGCTGTCTGCGTAGCGGATATCAAAAGCGGTGATATAAAGTATATTAACAAGTCATTTATTTCATGCTTTGGTTATGATCCAGGAGAAGTAACCAATTTATTGAATTTTACAATTTCAGCATTTCCTAATCGTTATTACCGACGCCGGGTTTTAGAAACGACCAGACAGGACCTTGATGACCTGAGATTAGGGAAGAAAACAGTCTCAAAAACGAATGAGTTTATTATCCTGACCAAGGAAAGAAACAGCCTGAATATTGAAATTACATTTTCCACCTTCGGGAATGATATATTCGTGATATTCAGGGATATAACCAGACAAAAAGCATCTGAGAGACAAATTCTGGAGGAGCATAATATGCTTCGTATGCTTATTGATACAATACCTGACCTGATTTATGTAAAGGACACAAACAGCAGGTTTAAACTGGTCAATAAGAAACTTGCTGACGTATTTAATATGAAGCCTGAAGATCTGATCGGTCTGTCTGATGAGGACTTATTTGAACCGGAGTTGCAAAGGAATTTTTTAAAAGATGAAATAAATCTATTTAAAACCGGCAATCCTGTTATTAGTAAAGATGAGATGATCCTTGATCAGAACCATAATGAAATGTTCTTCAAGACTACCAAACTGCCATTGTACAGTATTGACGGAGATATTATCGGACTGGTTGGCACAGGTCATGTGGTTACTGAACAGAAAAAGTATGAAGAGGCCCTGCAGAAAAAAGTCATTGCGCTTACCAAGCCTCTTGATGATCCGGAAGGCCTGAAGTTTAACGATCTGTTTAATCTTGATGACATACAAAAGATACAGGATGGCTTTTCTGAGATTGCCGGTGTAGCCTCTGTTATCACATCGCCAGAGGGCATCCCAATAACCGCTCCAAGCAACTTTACCCGCTTTTGTAATTTAATAAGGAGCACTGAAAAAGGCTGCAGGAATTGCGAAAAATCAGACTCAAGGATTGGGAAAAAGAGAAATGAAGGAGCAATTATAAGTAAATGTTTCAGCGGCAGATTGTGGGACGGTGGCACAAACATTAAGGTCGGCGGAAAGCACGTAGCAAACTGGCTGATAGGACAGGTAAGGAATGAAAGTCAAAACGAAAATGAAATAAGAACAGTAGCAGATGAATTAGGTCTGGATCAACAGGAGCTTCTTGATGCTTTCAATGAGGTTCCGTTTATGTCAGAAGAAAGATTCAAAAGAATTTGTGTCTTTCTTGATAATCTGGCAAATGAACTGTCACTTAAAGCTTATCAGAATATTCAGCAGGCAAGATACATTAGCGGGCAAAAAGCTGCTGAAGCCGCTTTGCTTAAAAGCGAAGAAAAGTTCAGGGAAATTGCTATGAATATACCAGGTATGGTATTCCAGTTTAGCGTTGATAAATCAGGAAAATACTCATTAAAATATGTGAGTGAAAGCTCTGCCAAATATCTTGGGTTGGATAGTAATGATCTTGAAAAAATACCCGTCAGTTTTATTAACGGAATCGCAGAGGAAGATCGTGAGAATTTTATAACCCAGGTAAAACAATCTGTTGACAGACTGACACCATGGGATTGGGAAGGAAAATATATAAACCCGGATAATGATAAGATTGTTTATCTCCATGGGCTGTCCAGGCCACATAAACTAAAAGATGAGACAATATACAATGGAGTCTTTCTTGACGTCACTGAGGCCAGGATGAATGAAAAGCTTATCAAAGAGAAAGACGCAAAACTCTCTAGCATTTACAGCTCGGCCCCGATAGGAATAGGATTGACGCTTGACAGAATAATGCAGGAATGTAATGATGAGTTTCTTCAAATGATTGGGTATTCAAGAGATGATGTAATCGGGAAGAACCTCAGATTCATTTACCTTTCACAGGAAGAATTTGAACGAATAGGTTCTATTCAGACCGGCAAATTTGATAACCAGTCAATAATATCCACCGAAACAATCTGGCGTAACAAATCAGGTAAATGCATAAACGTCTATCTGCGCCTTGTGCCCATTGATAACTCTGACCTGTCAAAAGGCTTCGCTTTTTCTGCACTTGATATTACAGAAAGAAAAAGGACAGAAAATGAAATTACTCAGCTTAACTCAGAGCTTGAGAAACGTGTAATTGAACGAACACAGCAATTTCAAAAGGCTAACAAAGACCTGGAAGCTTTTGCCTATAGTGTTTCACACGACCTGAGGGCGCCAATAAGACATATTGACGGTTTCGTAAGGTTGATGTATTCCAAAATCACTGATCCCCCGGAACAAGTTGTAAATTACTTCGGGAAAATAGAGTCCGCCTCACAGAGAATGTCTTCAATGATAGACAGCCTCCTCTCTTTTTCACGACTGGGGAGAAAGGAATTATCTTTGTCTCTGACTGACCTGCGATCACTCATTAATGAAGTTATCGATGAAATTAACCCTGATGTTGAGATGAGAAACATTGAGTGGGTGATAGGAGAACTTCCTGAGATAAAATGCGACTATAACCTTATGAAGCTTGCATTTGAAAACCTTTTATCCAATGCAATTAAGTACACATCAAAAAAGGATGTTTCAAGAATAGAGATAGGTTATAATTGTGTTAATCAGAATGAATATGAAATTTATATAAAAGACAATGGTGTTGGTTTTGATATGTCTTATGTGAATAAGCTGTTTGGTGTATTTCAGCGTCTACATTCAAACGAAGAATTTGACGGCATTGGCATCGGGTTAGCCAACGTCAGGCAGATAGTTGAAAAACATAAAGGAAGGATAAGGGCTGAAGGGAAACCAGACCAGGGTGCAATTTTTTATATTACCTTGCCAAAATAAATCATATATGGAAAAGCCCTGCAGAATATTGTATGCTGAGGATAACCTGAATGATATTGAGCTGACGATAGCAGCACTTGAGGAGTGCAATCTTGCCGACCGGCTGGATGTTGTTCATAATGGAGCGGAAGCACTCGATTATCTTTTTTGCAGAGGAAGCTTCTCAGAAAAAGCCAACCTTTTTCCTGATTTTATAATGCTGGATATTAAAATGCCTGGCATTGACGGGATTGAAGTTCTGAAGAATATAAGGAACTCAGATAAACTGAAAAACGTCCCGGTAATAATGCTTACCTCTTCAGAGATGGAAAGCGATATCATTGACAGCTACTCATCAGGTGCAAACGGATATGTTGTAAAACCAATAAACTTTGATGAATTTGTTACTGCAATAAAAGGAATTGGCACATACTGGGCATCCATTAATACGTCACCATGCAAAATATGAATAAGCCTGACCTTCATATTTTAATGCTTGAAGATGAACCGCTTGATGCTGAACTGAATAAGGTTCAGATATCCCTTATTGAGGAATACAACTGCATAATTGATGTTGTTACTGACAGGAAATCATATATATGGGCTCTTAAAAACAGTAATCCGGATATTATTTTAAGCGATTACAATCTGCCTCAGTTTACCGGGCTTGAAGCCTTGAACGAACTGAAAATGCGCAAGCCATATATACCTCTGATATTTGTTACCGGCACAATGAATGAAGAGACAGCGGCAGAAACCATTAAAGAAGGCGCCTCTGATTATGTTGTCAAAGACAGGCTCTTCAGGTTACCATTTGCTGTCAGAAGTGTTGTGAAACTAAAAGATGAAAGAATAGTTGCGGAAGAGGAACGTAAAAAGGCAGAAAGATTACTCCTGGCAATCGAACAAACCTCGGCACAGATAATTGTTGCCGATAAAAACGGCATTATTGAATACGTTAACAGGAAATATTCTGAAGTCACAGGCCTTAAACAGGAAGATGTTATTGGGAATGATTCAATTTTTAAATCATTTTCAGAAAAAAATAGTGCGGATGACAACCAGGTGCTAAAGAGCCTGCTAAGCGGCGATGTATATCGTGGAGAAGAAACAGGAGTTAATAGTAACGGTACAATTTTCTGGCAGACAACCTCAATTACTCCGATCAGAAACGAGCAAAACATGATTCTGAGCTACGTGGTTGTGAAAGAAGATATAACCCGTCAGAAAAGAATGGAACATCAGCTTATTGAGGCCCGTAACAAAGCTGAGCGTTCTGATAAGCTAAAAGATGCCTTTCTTCAAAACCTGTCTCATGAGATTAGAACTCCTTTAAATGCAATTGTAGGTTTCTCAGAAATACTTGATAATGAAGTAACAGATGAAAACAAATCCCTTAAAGAGTTTACTTCCGTTATTGTTCAGAGCAGCCATAACCTGCTGTCTGTGGTAACTGATATTTTAACAATGTCAAGTATACAGACAGGTCACGAAAAGGTTCATTATAATCATGTGAGTATTAATCTTTTACTTGAAAGGCTCTTCCTGCGTTACCTACCCTTTACCAGGGCAAAGATGCTTGATTTTTCTGTTGGTGTAATACCAGCTGGCTCAGAGGTTAGTACTTTTTTGGATGAGCCAAAGCTGGATTATATTCTGTCAAATCTTATTAACAATGCAATAAAATTTACCGAATCAGGCTCTATCAATATTGAAGCAGCAAGTGATACTAAAAGACTCATTTTCAAAGTAAAGGATACAGGCATTGGGATACCCGGAGAGGCTCATAAATTTATTTTTGAGCGTTTCAGACAGGCTGATGAATCAATTCATATAAAATACGGAGGCACAGGCCTGGGGCTCTCAATATCAAAATCATATGCCGAAATGATGAAAGGCAGTCTCTCTGTTGAATCAGAGCCGGGTAAAGGTTCTGTGTTTACTCTGGAGCTCCCTTGCATGAGCGATAAAGAGGTTATTGAAAGAGAAAAAAACACTGAAACAATCCCTTCAAAGAAAGAAATTACAATCCTTGTTGCTGAGGATGACATAAATAATTTCAGGCTGATAAAGGCATATTTAAACCTTCCCTACGTTAACATTCTTCATGCAGAAAACGGGAGAGATTCAGTTGACATGTTCAGGGAAAACATGATGATAGATGCAGTTCTGATGGACATAAAAATGCCGTTAATGGATGGCATAGAGGCCTGCAAAGAGATAAAAAAGATACGTCCTGATGTCCCTGTCATTGCCCAGACTGCATATATTTATGAAAAGGGTCGGAATGAGTACCTTGACCTGGGATTTGATGAGTGCCTGCTAAAACCAATTGTCAGGGAGGAACTCATGAAGGTTATCAGGAAATGCGTTGAGATATGAGGGCATAATTAAAATATCCATGCTGCACATATTTACAGAAAAATGCACAGCATGGATAACCTGGTTACCTTGATCGTATCTCGCGCCGCATAAAGGAGACATACGAAAATATAAAACATAACACGGTTATAGCAATAAGCCCTGTGACCTGAGGCCATACAAGCAGGATACTTTGTCCTAAAGGTAGTGGACCCGGTATTGCCCCCTGAACCTGCTCCATAGTAAACGGACCAAGACTTCTCACTGTAGGGATGAGAAGGGTAGTGGTGGCATCACTGAACAACTGACTTGGCAGAAATCGCATAAGTGCAATTTTCATTTTTTCAAAATTAAGCACCTGGGCAGTGCTCGATGTCGCCGATGGAGTCATCGGTTTTGTGACAATTTCTATAATTAATGGATAAAACACTGATAGAAAAAGCCATGTTGCAATACCTGCCATGGCTGATGTTGCCGGTTGCCTGAATTTAACCGAGAAAAAGATAGACAGATTAAGCCAGAATGCAACGTACAGGACACTGAGCATTACAAAGATTATAATCCTTATAAACTCCTCCG
>JGI20214J51088_10000059_pt1 | contig 69682 bp, 68 predicted proteins | sample WetSurMetagenome_FD_51088 | JGI IMG/M metagenome (IMG submission 51088) | reverse complement strand
ACTTCACTGAGCGGGCCCGAATGCAAGGAAAAGGCGCAAATAGCCGGCGCGGACGGATACATAGTCAAGAACGAGCCTTCGCATCTTTATGAGGAACTGAAGCGCTTTATAAAGTCCTGAAAAAAATGATGCTTTTGAGAGAGTCCCTTGCCTCAGAGGTAAGACTGTAGGCCTTTTGGGTGTCTTCTATCGGGAAACGGTGCGAAACAATCTTTTGAGCAGTCACGATGCGCTTGCTTATATACGCAAGCGCATCTTTTGTGTCGTCGGGCCCGCATGAATAACTTGTGGATATGCGGACATCCCTGAAATAGAGTTTATTGGGGTCCAACGTCAGCATCTCGCCCGGTTTTGCAGGAGTAAAAAACATGACCGTTCCGCCGGAAGATACCGTTTCGAGCCCCTGTTGCATGGCCCCGACGCTGTTGGGCCCGACTATCACGGTCTGGGCCATGACGCCTGCAGTCAGCTCTCCGACCGCGCCTGCGAGATCCTGTTTCGAGACATCTATTACATGGTCCGCCCCGAATTCGAGGGCCCTGTCTATCCTGTATGGAACCCTGTCCGCGGCGATGATCTTTCCTGCGCCGAACTCCCTTGCAAGCAGCGTATGAAGCTGTCCCATCACTCCAAGACCTATGATCAGAACCGTGTCGCCCTTTTTTATCCCCGACCGCCTGAGTGATTTGACTACACACGCAGTCGGCTCCACAAGTGTTCCGTCCTCACAACTCACATTTTCAGGCAGCGCAATGGCGTCATGACAGAGAATGTGCTCCCGAACGAGGATATACTCCGAGACGCCGCCCGGGAATATCCCGGCCTTTCGCCAGGTTTCGCACTGAACATAGTCGCCCCGGACACAATATCCGCACCTCATGCATGGGGCATGATGATGTATAAAAACCCTGTCGCCTTTCCTGAGAGGCCCCCTGTATGCCGCGCCGAGTTCGCATATCTCTCCGCTGGGCTCATGCCCGAGGACAAGAGGGGCCTTCTTCTCGATATACCACGGCATTACATCCCCGGAACATATGCCGCAGGCCGCCGTCCTTACAAGCGCGTCGGCCGGCCCCAATTCAGGGACAGGCATGTCTTCAATGCGTATGTCCGAGAAGCTGTAAAGTTTTGCAACCTTCATAAAGCGGCTTCTCTTCGTTTCAGCACGAGACACGAAAGAGGCGGAAGGGTAAGACTCAGCGAATATGGCCTGCCGTGATGACTGGTCCTGTCGGTCTGCGCCCCGCCCGCATTGCCCATGTTGCTGCCCCAATAAGCGGCTGAATCGCTGTTCAGCAATTCAGAGTAATATCCCTCCGCAGGGACTCCTATCCGATATTCAAGCCTCGGCACGGGTGTAAGGTTTATCACAAATACAAGAAAATCATCCCGCCTGCCCGCCTTCCTGATAAATGAAAAAACACTATTATCCGCGTCATTCGCATCGAGCCACTCGAATCCCTGCCATTCATAATCCACCTCATGAAACGCCGCCTCGGACCTGTAAAGCTTGTGCAGATCGGCCACATATTTTTTCAACCTGATGTGCGGATCATATTGCAGCAGATGCCAGTCGAGGCTCTTGTCGAAATTCCATTCGTCCCACTGCCCGAATTCGCTCCCCATAAAAATCAGCTTCTTGCCGGGATGTCCGAACATATATCCGAATATGGCCCTGAGATTGGCAAACTTCTGCCACATGTCGCCCGGCATCTTGTCGATCATCGACCTCTTTCCATAGACAACTTCATCGTGAGAAAAGGGGAGGACAAAATTCTCGGTAAAGGCGTACAGCATGCTGAACGTAAGGGTATGGTGATGAAATCTTCTGTATATCGGGTCCTTTGAAAAATATTGCAGGGTATCGTGCATCCAGCCCATATTCCACTTCATGCTGAATCCGAGACCGCCGAGGTGGGTCGGCCTTGAAACACCCGCCCATGCCGTTGACTCCTCTGCAATCGTCAAAATACCCGGATGATACTGATGGGTGACCTCATTGAACGTTTTGATGAACTCTATGGCGTCAAGATTTTCATTGCCGCCGTATTTATTCGGGATCCACTGGCCGGGCTCGCGGGAGTAGTCGAGATATATCATCGCTGCCACGGCGTCGACCCTGAGCCCGTCTATATGATATTTATCAAGCCAGAAAAGGGCGTTCGAGATCAGATAATTCCTGACCTCATTCCTTCCAAAGTTGAATATGAGGGTTCCCCAGTCCCGGTGCTCCCCCAGCCTTGGGTCTTCATGTTCATAAAGGCATGTGCCGTCAAAAAAGCTGAGACCATGGCTGTCCTTCGGAAAATGGGCGGGGACCCAGTCCATTAAAACGCCGATGCCGTTCCGGTGGCATTCATCGATAAAATACATGAAGTCCCCGGGCTTGCCGAACCTGCTTGTAGGGGCAAAATAGCCGAGGGTCTGATATCCCCAGGAGGCGTCAAAAGGATGTTCCGTAACCGGCATGAGCTCGATATGAGTAAACCCGAGTTCCAGCACATAAGGGACAAGCTTGCCGGCCAGTTCCCGATATGTAAGAAAATCGGAGCCCTCCCCCGACCTCATCCATGATCCGAGATGGACCTCATAAACCGACACCGGCTCCCTGAACCAGTTTTTTTTGGCCCTGAGTTCCATCCAGCCTGAATCTCCCCACTCATGTTTATTTTCGATATCGTAAACAATCGACGCATTCTTCGGTCGTTTCTCAAAATAGAAACTGAACGGATCGGCCTTAAGCGCCCGGTAATTCTTATACCTGGACTTGATTTCATACTTGTAGCAGGAGCCTTCGTCAATCCCCGGAATGAATATCTCCCATATTCCGGAGGAAGCGAGCGTCCTCATGGGATGACACCGCCCGTCCCAGTTGTTGAAATCACCGACAACTCCCACATTTCTTGCGTTTGGGGCCCAAACCGCAAAATGGACTCCCTTCACGCCCCCGATGGTCATAACGCGGGAACCGAGCTTTTCGTAATTCTTATAGTGCGTCCCCTCGCCGATCAGATGGAGATCGTAGTCGGTCAGGACTGTGGGAAAAGAATACGGGTCATATAACTCCATCTCCTGCCCGTTGTGGTCACGGATCCTGATCCTGTATGTGAAAAGGGCCGGGGCCACAACCTCCGCCTCAAATAATCCCTCCTTGTGTATCCTGCGCATAACGTATATCTTTTCATTGTCCGGCTCCGTCCCGGCATTAATATCCCCGGTCCTTACGACCCACGCCTCCTTTGCTCCGGGCATAAATATCCTTATATATACGCATGCGCCGGAAAGGTGGGGGCCGAGGAAATCAAACGGGCTGCTGTGGTCCGCCCTGAGGATCTGCCTTATTTGCTTAGTCAAGTCCATAAGATTAGATTACACATAACTTATCACAGAAAACAATAACCGTATTGACGGCGTCGGCAATAACGTTTTATCCTTAATGATGTTCTCGAAACTCAGATTTCTCACATCAGGCGAATCTCACGGCAGGGGCCTTATAGCCCTGCTTGAAGGCATACCCGCCGGTCTGGCGCTCTCTTCCGACATGATAGACGGCGACCTGAAGAGGCGCCAGGGCGGTTATGGACGCGGCGGCAGGATGAAGATAGAACAGGACCGCGCGCTGTTCATTTCAGGAGTGAGATGGGGCAAGACTGTCGGTTCTCCCATATCCATACTGATCGAAAACAGGGACTGGGCCAACTGGCAGCAGGGGATGTCGCATGACGGCGCGCATGGAGGGTCCATCCCTCCCGTTACACAACCGAGGCCGGGCCATGCCGATCTGGCAGGCGTGATGAAATATGGCCATACTGATATCAGGAATATCCTCGAACGCTCCAGCGCAAGGGAAACGGCTGCCAGGGTAGCTGCCGGCGCGGTTGCAAAAAGCTTCCTTTCCGAATTCGGTATTGCCGTCGGAAGCTATGTTATAAGGATCGGCAGCGTTGCCGTGCAGGACACTACAGAAGCAAACAGGCCTGCTTTATGCGCGGCCGCCGAAGGTTCGCCCGTGCGCTGCCCGGACAAAGACGCTTCCGGGAAAATGGTTGAACTGATAGATACGGCCGCTGAAAAAGGAGACACCCTCGGCGGAGTATTCAGGATCATCGTCTCAGGCGCGCCGGCTGGGCTCGGCAGTCATATACAATGGGACAAAAAACTGAACGCCCGCCTGATGACAGCCATTGCCAGCATACAGGCCATAAAAGGGGTTGAAATCGGCATAGGCTTTGAGGCCGCAGCGAGATTCGGCTCAGAGGTAATGGACGAGATATTTTATGGTGAACAGGGCTTTTACAGAAAGAGCAACAATGCCGGAGGCATCGAGGGCGGCATCTCAAACGGCATGCCCATAGTGGTTACAGCAGCCATGAAACCCATACCCACGCTCAAAAAGCCGCTCCGGTCCGCCGATATCGTGTCGCACAGGGCTATCGAGGCCGCTTACGAAAGATCGGACACCTGCGCAGTTCCTGCCGCATCGGTAGTCGGCGAAGCCATGGCCGCCCTTTGTATTGCGGACTCAATGCTCGAAAAATTCGGGGGCGACAGTATTGATGAAGTCAGGAGAAATTTCAGCGGATTTGTTGACGGTCTTACATAAGGACTAATAATCACACCATGATATATCGCTTTCTGATAATGATCATTTTCGCGGTCTCACTCTTTCCGTCGCCGGCAGCAGAATGCGCCGAACCGGATACGATTACCAAAACCCCGATTTTTTGTCCACAGGCATGCGTCCTGACGGGCAAGACGAGTCTCGATATGGGTGATTTCGACAAGGCCCTGCTCTATCTTACCGCCGCGTATAATGAGATGCCCTTCCTCGGAGATTATATACTTCTCTGGAGAGCTGAGGCCTTTGCAGGCAAGTCGGACAAGGAAAAAGCGCTGGAGGACCTGGCGCGCATAAAAAAGGATTTCCCTGAATCGCCCCTGATTAAAAGGGCGAGAATGAAGGAGATCGAGATACTCCGGAAAGACAGCTCTGATAACGTGGAAGACCTCCTCCGGAAATTCATCTCGGACTACCCGAAGGACTATAATGCGAAATTCGCTTATTCGGTATATCTGAAAAATAACAACAAAAAAGAGAAGGCAAAAACCCTGTTCAGGGAGATATTCGCTTCAGTCTCTCCATTTTCGAAAAGAGCGGCTGAGGAACTCTCCGAATCGGATATCAGGACCGTTGACCTGCTGAAAAGAGGACAGAACCTCAACAAGGCCTGGCATTTCAGGGAGTCCGAAAAATTATTTAAAAAGGCGCTGTCAAAAAAAGACTCCGGCCCTGTGAAAAAAGAGATAAATGAGGGGCTGGCCCTTTCTCTCTTCAGGCAGAAAAGATATAGGGAATCCGCTGCGCTTTATGCCGAAGGCGGCGACCAGCGCGGCAGGGCAAGGTCATTATACAGGGCCGGGGACTGGGCCGGGTTTAACAGGTCGCTTGCAGTTATGATCAGGCAAAAAGACCCCCAGGCCGCACCACTGATGATCGCTTATGGATCAAAGAAGCGACGCAACGGAAATGCGGCTGATGCGATCTCCATATTCGAAGATGTGATTTCACGTTTTCCCGATGCAAGGGAAGAAGCCCTGTGGCAAAAGGGATGGACGCTTTATCGCACCGGAGATTATCAAACGGCCCTGGGCATATTGGAGACCCTGCACAGGACTTACGGCGGGGCCCGCTACCTTTACTGGAAAAACCGTTGTCTCGAGATGTCCGGGGCAGGCAAGCCGGAACAGCAGCTTGAACATAACCCCAATGACAGAAACAATAACTTTTATTTTCTGATGGTTGCATTGAGAGGCAAAGGCGGGATCCCTGCCTTTGAAAATAACGGGGCGGACCGCTGCAGCGGCTATAGAATGCCCAGGCGGATCGAGACGCTCGACGCGCTCGGGTTCGGGAAAGAGGCGATATACGAAATAATGAAGGCGGCGGACAAGGGGCCGGACGCGCAGGACATTGCATGCCTGAGTTCATACCTCAAATCCAGAAACGACTTCAAACGGTCTATTACCATGGCTGCGCGCCTGCCCTTCAGGGAGGAACTGCACGACCTGTACTATCCCCTGGCGTATTCCGAGCTGGTCGATGAGGCGGCCGCGGCAAACGGACTGGACCCCCTGCTTGTCCTCTCAATCATGAGGGAAGAATCACGCTTTGCCTCCGACGCCAGATCCCCTGCCGGCGCGCTCGGCCTCATGCAGCTGATGCCGCAGACCGCTGCGAAAATAAGCAGACGCGCAAAGGTCTCTATAGGCGGGCCCGACGAACTATACGACGCCAGGACCAATGTAATGATCGGCTCTTACTATCTGGCGGCGCTCGTGAGACATTTCGGCTCCATCCCGCCGGCCATCGCATCCTATAATGCCGGAGAGGATGCGGTAAAGGAATGGCTCTCTTCGGGCGGATACAAAACCATGGATGAATTCGTCGAAGATATCCCTTACGATGAGACAAGGAATTACGTCAAAAAGGTCATGACGAGTTATCTTGAATATATGAGAAGGCAGGGAAAGAAGGAGATGCCCGCCTTGCTTATCAAATCATGGAATCTTTAATATAAAGATAAAATTATGAAAGAGGAGGAAATATCATGAATACGGTTGAAGAAAAAATTGCGCAGGTTCTGGAAAAGGTAAGGACGCTCAAGAGCGAGAAAAATGCTCTTGAAAAGGGCAATATGGCGCTTCAGCAGGAACTGCACGAAAAGGATATCGAGATCGAAAGACTTACCGCTGAAAAAACGGCGGTCAAGGAGCAGATAGAAGGACTGCTTGCGGAACTCGAGGCCTTTGAACTCCAGCAATAACCCATGGAGAGTGTGGAAGTTACAATCCTCGGCCAGAGATACCTTATCAGGGGACAGGCGTCCAGGGCGCATATAAAGCGGCTTGCCGAATTCCTGGATTCCAGGATAAGGGATGTCTACCGCAGGACCCCCGGCACAACACCGCTCAAGGCCTCGATACTTGCCGCGCTGATGTTGTCCGATGAGCTGTTGTCCATAAGCAAAGACAATGAATCGGTTAAAAAACGCATTCAGGACATAGAGAGCGAAGCGGAATCGATCCTGAATATCATTGATTGACGGGCAGGCGGACAACTGATGGTTCCGATATGCCCGCCTGCAACGGGCGTATAATCCGTCGCAGGCTATGCCTTGCGCCGGTCCATCTGCACACTGCTGCCCGCTATTTCCTTGCTGACATGTTTCATCTCGGACGCAACATGTCCGATTTCGCTGTAGTGCGCAAATTCCCTGTGCCTGTTGTGCGTAATGCCGATGGATATCGTCATCAGGGGAAAAGTTCTTTCGTTTCCGGAGCGGTCTGTGGAATGGATACACTTCTCAAGCCTGTCCTGCATGTCATATAATGTGCCGACCATCTTGTCGAAATAACCGGCTATCCTGCAGGAGGTGTCTTCAATAATATCTATGTCCATCACATAAATAAAATCATCCCCTCCGATATGGCCCACAAAACTGCCCCTGGGCTGCTGCTCCTTCACAACATTCTGTATGAGCCTGCCCACCATCTTGAGGGCTTCATCGCCCCTGCTGAAGCCATACCTGTCGTTAAAAGGCTTGAAAAAATCGATATCCGCATATGCAACCGCAAATTTCTCTCCCCTGTCGAGCCTGCCCTGGATCTGCCTCATAATAGTGATATTCCCAGGCAGTCTGGTCAGCGGGTTTATCTCTACAATCCTTTCAGCCCTGAACAGGCTCAACTCCACCCTCTTGAGCAACTCGCTATCGACCATTGACCTGCGTATATAGTCGTCGGCCAGAAAGTCTTCCCATACAGGGATCACGAAATCGTCCGGAAGAATGGCCAGGACGGCCATCTGCCCGAATATGGGCTCGTTCTTCAGGTCATTAAGCAGGCGGATATTCAGATCACAGTCTTCGGCAATGTCGACCACAAGGAGGTCCGGATTGCAATTGTAGATAAAATCGAGGGCGGACCGCATGTCCCGGAATACAAGCGGGCTGCTTATTTCACGCGTTATGATTTCGACGGCTCCGGCAAGAACAAGGTCCCTGGATATTACGACGATCTGCCGGTTAGCCTTCATCGCCGAGCAGGAATGTCTCCGCCTCGCTCAGGGCAGAGTCCATCTCGTCAAGGATCTCCCTGAGATCGGAGTCGGACAGACCCAGCAATTCCCATGCTGCGGGATTCACTGCAGGCACATGAATATCTCCTGAAAAACCGAACCCTACAGCCCTGGTAAGGATATCAGCCAGATGGACTATGGCCGCCTGCACGGGAAGACTTTTTGCCAGGTTCGGTTTATGATGGTATTCAATAATCTCCACGAGAGACTGCGGGAAATTCCATTTTCTGGCTATCCAGGCTCCGCTGTCGGCATGCGTTATCTCGAATATCTTTTTTTCCGCCTCCACAATAAGCAGGTCTTTCGTTTCCGCCTCTTTTACAACCTTCGCATACTCCTCTTTATACCTCAGAATCATTACAACTTTGCCGATATCGTGCAGCAGACCCGCAATGGATATCTCCTCAGGTTCGGGTATGTTTTTTTTCTTCGCAATGATCCTGGCGGCAATGGCGCAGCCGAGTGAGTGGTCCCACAGTCCGACCATCGACTTCTGCATCACCTCAAAAACAGACACGCCGAGCAGAAGGCCCCTCACAACATTAAGCCCAAGCAGTATCAGGGCCTGCTGAATGGCCGATATCCTGCCCGGGAAGCCGTATATGGGCGAGTTGACCATCTTCAGCACCCGGGATGTCAGCACAGGGTCGCTCTGGATGAAACTGCCGACCTCCGCCAGGGAAATCTTCGGATTTTCGATCACCTTCAGAAGCTTTTTCAGCACGGACGGGATTGTAGGAAGTGTGTCGATCTGCTCTATCTGGGAACGCAACAGGTTCGGGTCCATAAGCTATTTATAGACCTCCTCTATGCGAGTCTTAATGACCCTTTTTATGATGTCCATATAACGCTCATTTTCGGTCTTTTGAAAGCGCAGGTCGAGGTCCGAAAGCATCTCTTCAGCTGATTTTGCGCCAGGGGCGTCGCCCTCTATAAAGACATGCCTGACTTCCATCCGGCCGAGCCTGTTTATAAGACTGTCCGTCAGCACGGCCCCTTCATTGAGCATAACCATGCCGGCCTCATTGGTGATTGCCTTTGCCAGCGCCATCCCGGGCTGCAACTTGTCTATATCAATCCTCAGCACCGATTTTTCCCCTCCGGCCCCATAATTATTCCATGGCATCGACCGTCAATAATTATTATAATAACCTTATTCAGGCGCAAATTGAAATGTCGACGGCAGATACGGGGGAAACCCATTTAATATTAACTCTCCCCGAGTCCCTGTCGCAGATTTATCAACTGCTGTCTTAGTTGGTCCGCAAAAAACTGATGTCTGTCTATGCCTGCAGGCTTTTTGTCCATATCCGCATCCGCGGCATTAAACGGCTGTCCAAAGACAATCCTGATCCGCGCAGGTCTTACGAATACCGCTCCGCGCGGCAGCGCCCGGGCAGCTCCGTCGATATAAACAGGCACGACAGGTATCTCCTTCTCGACAGCAATGATCCCGATCCCTTTCTTGAACGGCAGCATCTCTTCTCCGAACGTGCGTCCCCCTTCAGGGAATATGCAAAGCGCATTGCCCTGCCTGAGCACATGGGCCGATATCTGCAACGCGCTGTTCAGATATCTGTCGGAATCTATGGGGATGACATGGCCGAGGCGTGCCAGGACCCGCTTGAGCCTGCCGCCGAAGAACTTGCTGATCCCGAGGAAACGGATGCCCTCAAACATCGGGAATGAGAGCGCCGCAGCCACGGCAAAACCGTCAAGATAGCTCGCATGATTCGCGGCCAGAATATAGGGGCCTTTCGCCGGGATGTTGCCCGCCCCGCTCACAGACATCCTTGAATATACCCTGAAAAAGAGCCTGAGGGCCCCGAACATCAGCTTCACAAAACAGCGTTCAACCGGGCCATAGACAAACTCCGCCTTGTTGCGGTCTTCCCCGGACAGCTCCTTTTCGAGGATATTGTTCCATTTCAGGCTCAGGGCCAGATCACTGCCCGTTCCCTCAGTAATCTCCATGACCTTCGCAAGCGCGTCCCCGACAGTCAGGACATCACCTATAAAAGAATCCGGGATCGTGACCGAAAATGCGGCCTCGAGCGCCGAGATGAATTCTATCTTCGCGAGCGAATCGAACCCGAGATCGAGTTCGAGGTTGTCCTCCGAACGCACAACTATCTGCTCATTCATGACCGCGCATACGCACTCGACAATCCTTCGCCCGGCCTCATCAGCCATAAGGGCCGCATCCGGCTGCCTTGCCGTCTTTTTATCGCCGCTGGAGGCCTCGATAATGTCCTTGAGCATAAACCTCCGCAGCTTGCCGAGGGATGTCCTCGGCAGCGGGTCGTTGTAAAGCGTAAAGCCGCGAATCCTCATATATTCAGGCATCCGCGCAGTCACCTCATTTATGTCCCACTTTACCGTCTCTGCAATATTGCCGATATTGCGTTCCTTCGCATATTCAATATCCGGAACAACTATCGCTTGTATATAATCAACGTTCCCCCTGCTCCCGACCCCGACAACGGCAATCTCCCTGATCAGGGGTATATGCTTATATGCGTTCTCTATTTCATCCGGATAAATATTCTTGCCTGAACCGAGGACTATGATCTCTTTCCTGCGGCCCGTGATAAAGACATATCCATCTTCGTCCATGTAACCAACGTCTCCCGTATGAAACCATCCGTCATGTAAGACCTCTGAAGTCGCGCGGCTGTTTTTGTAATAACCGGCCATGACCATAGGCCCGCGCACAATTATCTCGCCGTCCTCGATCTTTATCTCGGCCCCGGCCGGAGCGGTCCCGACCGACCCCGGTTTTCTCTTCCTGTAGGGATTAAAAGCGATTATGGGCGAGGTCTCCGTAAGCCCGTAACCCTCTACCATGGTAAAACCCAGAGCCTCAAGCCCGCACATCAATTCGGGATCGAGGCGCGCGCCGCCGCTGACACATTCCCTTAAAGTCCTGAAATTTTCAAAAACGGAATGGAACAATATCCTCCCTGCGTTAATACCTGTAAGACGCCTGACCGCGCCGCATAATTTCACAAGCCTGAGCTGCAGGGGGGAAGCCAACCCCGTAAAAATACCGTTCCTGAGCATCTCGTAAATGCGCGGCACTGCAACGATGACCGTCACCCCGCATTCCTTTACGGCGGATACAATATCAGTCGCCTTCAGCCCGGGGGCAAATGTGACCGTCACGCCATGAGCGACCGGCATCATGAAATTACACATAAACCCATATGTATGGTGCAGGGGCAGGACCGAAAGGACATTGTCGGTTGTTGCAACAAGCCCTCCCCCGATGACCGCTTCCGCATCGGACAGGAAGTTGCCGTGCGTGAGTATAACGCCCTTTGGATTGCCTGTAGTGCCCGAAGTGTATATGAGCGAGGCCGTGTCTTCAAGCGACGAATCGACCTGCAGTCCGGACAGATATTTGAATGCGCCGGCCGCATTACATGCTTCTATCGAGTCCAGCATGATATGTTTGATAGGTCCGCCGTTTATTGCCTCGATGACCTTGCCGCAGGTCCTGGCGCTGCACAATACAACCACTGTTCCGGAGTCCGACAGTATGTTCCGTATCTCATCAGGCCCGAGCTGTGTGTCCATCGGCACGGCAACGCAGCCGCAAAACATGACCGCGAGATAAGCCGAGGCCCACTGCGGACTGTTTTCGGAAAATATCGCCACGCGATCTCCGGCCGATACGCCTGAAGCCGAAATAGAGCCGGCAAGAGAAGCCACTTCCGAAGACAGATCTCCGAAGGTCATGGTCTTCCAAGTCCCGTCAAAATAACGGAATACCGCCCCGCCCCTGTTTTTTTCGGCAATACGGAGGAAACAAGATGCAATATTTTCAGCCATTCAAAAGTCCCAAAGCGGTTTCATGCAATTTACGGTTGCCTGCTGCAAGCAGGGACACGCGGTCCCGCATGCTTGCCGTGATATCATCCAGGCAATTGCCCTTAATGTCGGTAATTATGCCGCCCGCCTCTTTAACGAGCAGATATCCTGCCGCAAAATCGAATATCCTCGACTGCGCCGGCCCGACAAAGGCGCTCATGGCGCCGTACGCCACATACCCGAGGTCGAGCGCGATCGATCCGAAGCATCTCGCCTTGTGCGCAGCGGTCAACAGGGGCATAATGCCCGGCATGTCCCTGCCCGACATCTGCGCCTCGTACGCCACGAAATGAAAGATATCGTCTTCCCGGCATGATATGTGTTCACCGTTGAAAAACGCGCCGCTTCCTTTCTCTGTCCAGAATTCATCGCCTGTGACCAGATTGATTATATAACCGGCCGAGATGGAGCCGATCGTGTCGCCATCCGCAACAGCTATGGAGGCGCAATAAAAAGGCACACCGCTTATGGCGTTCTTGCTGCCGTCTATCGGATCGATAATAACGAGCCGCCCCCCCCCGTTGATATCAAATGTGCCCGCCTCTTCGGATATAATGCTGAACGGCTCCCCCATAGCCTTCAGCGAATCGATAATAATACCTTCAGCCTCCAGGTCTATGGGAAAAGACTTGTCTCCTCCCGCACCTTTTCGCACCGCACTGGTCGAAAAAGGCCTGAGCCGCTGACTGCCTATGGCCGAGAATAACTTGTCGCCTATGTCCCTGAGATCCTGAATCCTCATCATTACCCCGTGTCGATAAAATCCTTATTCATCAATAAGCTTTTCAGCTCCGCCATTGCCTCCGGGCCCCTGTTGCCGGGCCTTATGCCGCGGATACATTGCATTGACATTGATTATCAAGCGTTATATTATAAACCATGATGAAGAAAAGTGAAATATCCAAATTAATCCGCCCCAACATTCGTTCCTTGAAGTCATACGGAGCAAAGGAAATCAGATGCAAGGTCAAGCTCGACGCAAACGAGAGTCCTTTTTCACCGCTGCCTGCCGAAAAACTCGCCGCAAACGGGAAACTCCTGCCGCCGCTCAACCGGTATCCCGATCCCGAGGGCAAGGAGCTTAAAAAAATCCTCGCGAAACAACTCGGGGTCTCCGCAAATAAAATACTCCTCGGAAACGGCTCCGACGAGATCATCTCTTGTCTGATTACAACCATAGGTGGCCCTGTCATGTTCCCGGTCCCGACCTTTTCCATGTACGGCATTATTTCGGCGGCCCTTGGAGAAAAGACCATAGCCGTGCCTCTCGACAAGGAGTTCGACCTCGACACCGAAAAGATCCTGGCCGCAATAAAAAAAGAGAAACCGAAACTCGTCTTCCTCAGTTCTCCGAACAACCCGACCGGCAACTGTTTCTCGTCCGACCGCATCTCGAAGATAATCAGGGCGTCCGTCGGGATAGTGGTGGTGGATGAGGCCTATCTGCCCTTTGCCGGGCGCAAGGGCTTTCTCCCAATGCTCAGGGATTTCCCGAACCTTGTAATATTGAAGACCATGAGCAAGATCGGGTTTGCGGCTCTCAGGCTCGGCTATATGATAGCGGATGAAGCCATTACCTCCGAACTCGAAAAGGTCAGGCTGCCGTACAATGTGAATTCCCTGTCCCAGGCAGTCGCCGTCATGGGAATGAAGAACCCCGGGCTTATGGAAAAACAGACGCGGGAGGTCGTATCCGAAAGAGAGCGGCTAATGAAAGCGCTGTCGTCTATTGCAGGAGTCAAAACCTTCCCGTCCGAGGCCAATTTCATACTCTTCAGAACACCTGATGCGGACATCACATTCGATATTCTTCTGAAACACGGTATCCTGATAAAGAACATGAACATGGCCATACCCAACAGCATGAGGGTTACGGTCGGAAACCGCAAGGAAAACGACCTCTTTATAAATGCCCTCAGGAAGGCGATCAGGCACATAAAACGGGAGGCAAAATGAGGACCGCAAAGGTTCAGAGAAAGACAAAGGAAACGGATATTACCCTGCAACTCAACCTCGACGGCAAGGGACGGAATGATATAAATACATCCATACCTTTCCTCGATCATATGCTTAATCTCTGCGCCTTTCACGGTATGCTGGACCTCAAGGTCAGGGCCAAAGGCGATATCGAGATAGACTATCATCACCTTATGGAAGACATCGGCATTACCTTCGGAGAGGCGCTCGCAAAGGCCCTTGGAGATAAAAAAGGCATAAGGCGCTACGGACAGGCGACCATCCCGATGGACGAAAGCCTTGCCTCCGTCATCATGGACATAAGCGGCAGGCCGTTCCTGGTGTATGGGGTAAAACCGTCCAAGGGTTCGCTTAAAGACCTGGAATTTTCGCTGTTCGAGGATTTTTTCAGATCCGTCACCAGCCATGCCATGATAACACTGCATGTGAAGGTTGAATACGGCCGGGACCTGCACCACATAATAGAAGCAGTGTTCAAGGCCTTCGGCAGGGCGCTGAAAGAAGCGGTCTATATAGATAAAAGATCCGGGGCTTTGCCTTCTACAAAAGGGACGCTTTAATAAATAAGCCTTAATGGTCTGACCAGCAGACAAGGGGGCCGTATCCGGGCCCCTTGTTCTTATTGATATATTTGAGTTTTCCCTGGAGCAGCCATCACCATGCTTGACACTAATGGAAATATTTTATTATCATATACCTCAATTTAAATCGATAACCGTTTAATAAATATAGATTTTATCAGGAGGTTTGTTTTGGAAACACCTAATCTGCTGCATGCGATACTGCCGTCGTTCCCTCCGTATATCACTTATTCATGGCTCGCGATGATTATCCTGATCGGCACAGCCGCCATCGTAAGAAGCAGGCTAAGCCTCGTTCCCTCAGGCGTGCAGAACCTTATGGAGGTATTCTGCGACTTCTTTTTGACATCATCAAGAGACAGCATCGGCAAGGAATACGGGGAAAAATTCTACCCGTTGCTCGGCACCATCTTTCTTTATATACTTGTCTGCAACATATTCGGCCTGATACCGGGCTTTGAATCTCCGACAAGCAATATCAACATGACCGCCTCAATGGCCATACCGGTCTTCTTTATCTATCAGTTCTACGGCATTAAGATACACGGCTTCAAATATATAAAACATTTTCTCGGCCCTATCAGGTCGGTTTATGCCATTCCGTTCATGTTGTTCATGTTCATACTCGAAGTCATCGGCCATCTCGTTAGGCCGGTAACACTTTCAGTCCGACTCTTCGGGAACATGATGGCAAAACATCTCCTGCTTATAATACTCGGCATACTCGCGCCGTGGATAATACCCGTTGCCATCCTCGGACTCGGCGCTCTGATCAGTTTTATCCAGGCATATGTATTCATGCTGCTTACCGCGCTATACCTGGCGGGCGCGGTGGAAGAAGCGCATTAACGCCTAAATCTCAGAAAGGAGGACACATCAATGAAAAAGTTTTTTACGGTAACAATGCTCACAATGTTTGTTTTGGCTCTGTTTGCGCCTCTCGCCTTTGCTGCTGAGGCTGCGGCAGCTCCGGCATCTGATTCGGGCAAACTGCTGTATTATGGGTTGGCAACACTCGGCTGCGCAATAGGCATCGGTCTGGCAGCGGCAGGTTGCGGAGCCGGCATGGGACACGGCATCAGGGGCGCCCTTGAAGGCACCGCAAGGAATCCGGCCGTAGGCAACAAGCTTATGACGACATTGATCATCGGTCTTGCGATGATCGAGTCGCTCGCTATTTACGCGCTCGTTATAGTTCTGATAACTTTCTACGCAAATCCGTTCATAAAATAACCATTATTAATTATCAGATAAAAAAAGGCCCGCAAGGGCCTTTTTTTATTGCATGTGCAGATGGGGCTGCCCCATATTCCGCTCAAACAAGCCGGGCACTGTCATGCTGCTCTTTTCAAAATCCATACACATATCATAAAGGCCGCATAGACGGCATGAGAGAGCCGTTGAGTCCAAACCAGGATAATACGGTCCACCGCACGACTCGTCAAATGGGGATTTCAAGCTTCCGAAGGCCATTATATCGGACAATACGCATAATAATACTGCTTTCGGATGTTATTTTCATCGGACGATCCAAACCCTTGACAACCTTCGCTCGGGGATGATATTCTTATCCTTTACCTATGGGGCTGTAGCTCAGTTGGGAGAGCGCTTGAATGGCATTCAAGAGGTCGACGGTTCGATCCCGTTCAGCTCCACCATTTACAATCAACCAAATTGCAGGCGATTATGCGCGCCTTTATTTTGTCCGAAGTCGCGGTCGCTGCGGTTTATACAGCCGGGCAGCGACATAGAGCCTCACACAATTTAATCATCCTTTTTATGCTGCGCATACAAATAAATTCCGGCCCCGACGCCTACAGCGGTTACGCCTGCCAGCAACCCATATTTCCAGGTTTTAGAGCCTATGGCTTTTTTTCTTCTTTCTTCGAGCCGCGCCATTACCCTTGTCACATATTCCGTCTCGCTCTCCTTCCAACCGAGAAAATCCAGATAGATTTGCGCATGGTGATCAAGGATCGCACGGGAAAGCGCATAAGGAGAATAGTTTTTAGCCCGCGCCTGCCCGATAATATTCAGGTCATCCTGATTGAGCCGGACCATAAAATCTTCCAGATATTTGCATTTGGCTTTTTCGACCTTCTGCAACAGCCCGGCGATTTTTACTTCAATCTTCCCCCGCTCTGCGGCTGATCCGCGTCGTTGCTGATCATACAGAATGGACGCCTTTCTCAGCAACCGGTAAAGCATATAGATTTGGGCATCCGACAAGCCGCATCCCTTTAACTTTTTAAAAAACCGTTCACGCGTCGGCAATTTTCCCAGCCCCCCGTTTCAATAAAATATCAGTTCATTACCGCCCTGTAATTGTCATCCGGGTCCGCAGGTTAGGAACCTTCATATACCCTGCCGTTTTTCAGCAGGATTCCATACCGTTGTCCTTTCTCCATCTCGACCATCTGCCCGCACAAAAAAAAACGTTTCTGTCTCCCATTTCATCCACGGTTTATTTCCTTTTATTTTGCGGCAAAATCTATTATTATGCTAACCGACCGCATGGCCGCCCTGTCAAGAAAAAAAGCAATTCCCGGTTTACTCCGTCCGCAAAATAATCATAAAACATCTTGACTTTTGCCGCAACCCATGCAATATAATAATCCGGTGTTGCGAAACTTTTACAACTAATGGAGCCGAGTCGAATGAAGACCTCCAATATTATTATCATTATACTGTTTTCCGCGGTTCTGGCAGCCTCTTTTATACTTGCAGACGCCATATACAAACGAATGAACAAAAATGGCGAGTCGCTGTTTGCCTTTATAGCCGGCGGCAAGGATGAAAAAAAGGGCAACGCCCAAACAGACAGGCCTCTCACAAAAGCGGAAATCGAGGTAAGAGAGGCGCTTCGCAACACTGCAAGATCGTCCGGCGCAGCCCAGGAAATGCGCTCCAAGACGGGCGGCAGCAGAGGCATTCCCGTAATTGATGTTGAAGGGATAATAATTAAAGGATTCAGCGCCCAGGCAATCTCAAATGCCATAAAACAGAGGCGGAAGGCATAAATTCAACCGTCTGCGGACAATTTTATGACACCGGAAACCGTCATAAGCTGCGGCCGCGCCCCTGTTCCCTGTCCGTTACAGAGAACCAAAGAACGCTTTTACTCCCTTTGATCTGCCGCAATTGTAATCTCCTTCGGGACATTTGCCCTTCAGACACGCCGGGCCCGCTGTTTTGAATATATTAGGGGCCGCCGGCTTCACCAGTTTCAGCATCTCTATTGCCAGAGTCCTTATCTCCCACTGGGCCCTGTTGCAGCAGCGCTGGGAAAAGAAATGCAGCAATTCTCTTGCATTCATGGTGATCATGATCTTGGTCTCGCACGCATTGGGCAGGACAAAGCGCGCGTCCTGGTTTGCTTCTTCACTCTTCAATCCCCCGGCCTTGAGTTTCCCGACAATCTGATTATATGTCTTCTGGGCCGTTTCCATCGCCTCTGTAAAATATTCCTTCAGCTCGGGATCGTTCTCGATGGAAGGAGGAACTATATAGTCAAACCCGGCCTCTTCGCTCACATATCTCTGGCTCTGCTGCGAAAAAGATGCGAGCCTGTGGCGTACAAGCTGGTGTGAACAGGCCCTCGAAATGCCCTCAACGGCAAACACAAAAGAGGCATGTTCCATTGTGGACATATGGCCCATATCGACCAGTTTTTCGACGAATTGTTTCTGGTCTCCCGCCGCAATTTTCTCTTTTAGCCGTTCAATATCGGCAGGGCTGTAACAGAGCTTGGCGGCCATTGCGACCGTTTCTTCGGGATCAGCGGTGTGTTTCAACAGCAAAACTTTTATCATCGCTTCCATAAAATTTACCACCCCGTATGTTGGATATGGATGCCTGCTCCGGCTATATTATAAACAACCTGCGCATCTCTTGCATATCATCATATGAATCGCGGGTCCCATTTGCGTTGTCCGGACCGATTCTCTCTTTAAAATCTGCTATAATAATTATGTAAGTGTAGGAGCAGCCAATGCCGATGATAGCTAATATATATGAACGGATAGAGAATAAAAAGGCCGATTATCTGCATTATGGTTTCTCGGACAGCGAAAACTCCGCATTAAAGACATTCTTCGATCTTGCGCAGGAATTCGATTCCCTTGAAGACCTTTATCTGCTTGCCGTGGCCGTGCCGAAAAGCTTCTTTGGTCTCGATGCCCGCCTGTATATGATAAACCCGAAAACAGATGAATTAAAACTGGTTGTGTCGACAAGAGAAGGTGATGTCTCTCTCCAGGAAAAGCCGCCCGAGCACATCCAGCCGAGGAATAATACCTATATAACCGGTGATCACGTGCTGATATTGACCCTGCGCGGCAAGCGTCAGCACATAGACCAGCTGCCGTTCAAGACCAGGGCCAATGTTCTGGGGATTCTCGAGATCTTTCCGTTCGAGAACAGGACCGTCAGCGAGCAGTTCTTTTTCGAGAAATACGCCAATCGTCTCGGATTCAACATACACAACCGGTTCATTGCGCAAAAAAATTTCGAGCATCTCAAGTTCATCAGGTCGCTTGTTGCAGACATCGAACACAACATAATAGTCCCCAATATGATCTACAAACTCTATCTGAGGAACCTGAAGAATACCATAAGCAAGGGAGTGATCATCGAGAGCCTCATGGAGGACTGTCTGGCGGATGGAAAGCCGGACCCGGAGTCCCTTTGCAAGGTAATGTCCGAGATAGCCGACGTAAACCGTAACCTTATGACGGAATATGAAAACATAGAAAAACACTACAAGAACATGAGCATGTTTCTCGAAACACTCCTGAGACGCAGCCACTTCGACCAGGGCAGGCTCACCTTGCGCACAAGGCCGTGCAATATCAACAAGGAGATAGTCCAGCCCCAGCTCGACCGCTTTTTAGATCGTCTTAAAGATGTGGGGATTATTATAGACGACCGCTTCAGCGGCATCCCCGATGAGGATGTCATCAGCGTAGTGGATATCGGGCTGATGTCCCAGGTCTATGCCAACCTTTTCTCCAATGCGCTGAAATATACGGAACCGGTCATTACCGACTCGGGACAGTTTCAGAAGCATATGGCTTACGGCAGGCTGACCCTTCCGGACTATTTCGGAGAGGGAATGGACGGGATCAAATACAACGTATTTACAACAGGCCCGCATATACCCGAAGAAGAGAGGGACCGTATCTTCGACGATGAATTCAGGGGATCGAATTCATCGGCCAGCCAGGGTACGGGCCACGGACTGGCCTTCATAAAAAATATCATCGAAATACATAGCGGGGTTGTGGGCTACGAAGCAACGCATAACGGGAACAACTTCTATTTTATACTGCCTGCGACGCGGGCAACTGCAAAGCAATAAGGAAATATCGTGACCGTTACTTTACGCCTTTACCGGTCAGATGATCAATCGTTGATTCGAGCCTCCGGGATTCTTCGACAATAATCTTCACATACTGCCACTCTTCCGATTGCGGATCGAGCTTTTTTTCGAGTTTCCCGGCAAAGCCGCCTATAACAGTAAGCGGGTTCCTGATCTCATGCGCAATCTCCTGCATGGCCTCTCCGATCGCAACCTCTTTCATGCCTGAAGAAGAGTATCCCCGCAGAACATTAACACCCCCGAGACCATCCATATTTGCAACCTTTTCGAAAAGGGCGCTGAGGGCGGAGTTGGCCTTTTCCATCAGTGTTAAAATATCCTGTTTTTTGTTCATCTCCACCCTGAAACTTGCCGCTATCTCACGGCACTCTTCAAATACCGAAACAAGTATGTCCGAAAGAGCCTCATATTCCAGATGGTATATGGCCTCAACCTTGCTGAATGAAGATTGCCACTGCAGAGACTTTTGCCTTATGAGCGCTGCAAATTCCCTTGATATATCGCAGACAAACGCAAGTTCGGGCGGTTTTACCGCGCCCGTGCCTATGTTGTGATATCTCTGGCATTCGATTATATTGTCCGGGAAGCCCCAGTATTTAAGGACGGCCGCGCCGACCTGTCTGTGATTGATTCCGAACTTCTCCTCCTCCCACTCAATAAGGGAGTTCAGAGGCTGCAGGTGTATATCCGGGACATTTTTACTGCCTTTTATCAGCAGATCATAAAATATCAGGATGCCGACTTCAAGGGTCAATCCACCGATAAAGGCCTCATCCGGTTTGCATGTCCTGAGCCGGGACGCAAGAGCCTTTGCTATCAGCGCCTGATAGAGAGATATCTTCCAGAACTCTTCGTAATCCAGAGGGCCGACCTTGCCGAGAGGGAATGTGTCCCTCAGGGACAGCGAGAGGGCCATAATCCTCAGCCGGTTAAGTCCCATGACACTTATGGACTGACTTATTGTAGTAACCGGCCCGCTTGCGCAGAAGAATGCGCTGTTCGCAAGCCTGAGCAGCCGGACGGTAAGCGCCGGGTCTTTTTCAATAACACCGGAAAGGTCGTCCAACGTTATATTTTCTACGGAAGCAAGCCGAACCAGCCTCATAGCCACAGGCGACAACGAAGGAAGGGAATAACCCAGGGAAATCCTGTCGAGTATTTCCTGCTCACGGCTCTTCATCATTGAAAATTAACAGGAAATAATGATATATGTCAATTTCTGCGCCTTACCCATATCGTCTTTATTAAAAGAAAGGCTATGCCGGCCGTAAGAGCCGAGTCTGCTACATTAAAGGCGGGCCAATGAAAAGTCCCCACATAAAGATCAAGAAAATCAACCACATATCCGTAAAGAAACCTGTCAAGGAGATTGCCTGCCGCGCCGCCGAGAAGCAGGGAATATGCGACGCTGTTGTCCCTGTCCTTCAAAACGAGAGCTGCAATAAACACAACTGCAATAAGCGATACAATGATAAAGAACCAGGGACCGAAGCTCTTGAACATGCCGAACGCGGAACCCGTATTCTCGGCGTAGACGATATTGAAAAAAGGCGTAACCCTGATAACGTCGAAATAGCCGAGATTCGCCTTGATGCAATATTTGGTTGCCTGGTCCAGGAGAAAAACACAGAACGATATCAGGAAAGACGAAAGGAGTATCCTTTTCATTTACCTGCAATAACTCCGTGGCACCTTTCGCATAATCCGGGATGATCGTCAAAGGTCCCGACAAGAGGGCTCCAGTTCCAGCAGCGCTCGCACTTTTTCCCGTCCGCCCTGCCGACCTTTATGAAAAGCCCCTCCACGTCCTCACCCGCATATGCGCCCTCAACAGGCCCTGCGGCCTGCCCTATCTTTACGCCGGACACGATAAACAATGCCGGGAGGAATTCCCTGTATCCGGACAAAAGATCGAAATCATCTTTTGATAAAAAGAAAGAGAGTTCGGCTTCAAGCGCGTTTCCGATGAACTTCTCCTGCCTCTTTATCTCGAGCGCCTTGTTGGCCTCATTCCTGATCCTTATAAGCCTTGCCCACCTGTTTTCGAGTTCCGGGTCGATATACTTTTCATCAGCTACTGGGAACCCCGACAGGAATACGCTGCCGGCTCCGGACTTCTGCCCTTCCGGTATATGGCTCCATATCTCCTCTGCCGTAAATGACAGTATTGGGGCGAACAGCTTTGTCATGTCGGTCAATATGCGGGACAGGACCCATTGCGCTGCGCGCCTTTCAACGGAATCGGCCCTGTATGTGTAAAGCCGGTCCTTGAGTATATCCAGATAGAACGAACTCATATCCACCACGCAGAAGTTATATATGGAGTGAAATATCTCATGGAATTCAAACCTCTCATAAGCGGCGGTTGTCCGCTTAATAAGGTTATTCAGCCTCGACACGGCCCATCTGTCTATTTCGAGCAGATCGGCGCTGTAGTCCTTATCGTCAAGACCCTGCAGACTTCCAAGCATGAAACGGCTGGTGTTCCTTATCTTCCTGTACGCCTCGGTAAGCCTGCTTATGATCTCCTTTGAAAGCTTGATGTCGTCCCGGTAATCTTCGGCGGACACCCACAACCTTATTATCTCCGCGCCGTTAGCCTTTATCACTTCCTGGGGCGCTATGACATTGCCGAGAGACTTGGACATCTTCTTGCCCTGTCCGTCAACAGTGAAACCATGCGTAAGCACGGCGTCGTACGGCGCCCTGTCCCTGGTCCCTATGCCGACGAGCAGCGAACTCTGGAACCAGCCGCGATGCTGGTCGCTGCCTTCAAGATAGAGCGCGGCAGGCCAGGAAAGACGCTCATCCCTTTCAAGCACAGCGGCATGGCTGCAACCCGAGTCGAACCAGACATCGAGTATGTCCATCTCCTTTTTGAAGGAAGAGCCGCCGCATTTGGCGCAGGTCCGGCCTTCGCCTATAAAATCCTTTATCTCCATCTCGTACCAGATATCTGCGCCCTTTTCCTCGGCAAGCGCGACTATCCTGTCGAACAGGGCTTCATCCTTTATGAACTCTCCGCAATCGCTGCATGAGATCAGCATGATAGGCACACCCCAGGCCCTCTGGCGCGAGATGCACCAGTCGGGACGGCCGCCGACCATGCCCTGTATCCTGTCTTTGCCCCAGGTCGGTATCCATTTGACCCGGTCTATCTCCTTGAGCGCCCTCTCCCTTATCCCTGTATTGTCCATGGATATAAACCACTGGGCGGTGGCCCTGAATATGACCGGCTTTTTACAGCGCCAACAGTGGGGATAAGAATGCGTGATCTTCTCCATCCCCAGCAGGGCGCCCTTTTCTTTCAACAACCCGATGATGCCTTCATTCGCCTTGAACACGAACTGTCCCTCAAACTCCGGAACCAGTCGCGTGAACTTGCCGTGATCATCCACAGGCGCGTAGATATCGAGCCCGTACTGCAACCCCACATTGTAATCGTCCTCGCCGTGACCCGGAGCGATATGGACAATGCCGCTGCCCTCTCCGACTGCCACGAAGTCCGCGAGTATAACCTTCGACTCCCTATCGACAAACGGATGCATCGTGGCCGCCCCTTCAAGACTGATTCCGGGGAACTCTGCCGCAACTTCACCCCTTATATCCAGCTTGTCCCTGAGGCCCTCCAGATTGTCTTTTGCGACTATCAGATAGCCCCCGTCTTTTTCAACGGCGACATATACAAGCTCGGGATGCACTGCAAGGGCCATATTCGCCGGCAAGGTCCAGGGGGTTGTCGTCCAAATCACTATCGAAACATCCCGGCCCTTCAGGCCTGCCGCATATTTCGCCACATCTTCGTCGCGCATCCTGAACTTTACAAAGACGGACGGAGACTCCTTGTCGCCGTACTCCACCTCGGCCTCTGCAAGCGCGGTTGCGCAGGAAGGACACCAATGCACGGGCTTCTTCCCCTTGAAAACAGACCCCCTCTTCACAAACCTGAAGAACTCCCTGACTATGGTCGCCTCGTAGTCGAAGGTCATGGTGAGATAGGGCTTCATCCAGTCGCCGAATACGCCCAGCCTCTTGAACTCCTCGCGCTGTATATCCACATATTTGGCTGCATATTCCCTGCATAATTTCCGCTTGCCTGTGGCGCCGACTTCATCTTTCTTCGACCCGAGGTTTTTGTCCACCTGGAGTTCTATCGGCAGGCCATGACAGTCCCATCCCGGGACATAAGGTGAATAATACCCGTTCATGGACCTGTACTTGACGATTATATCCTTGAGTATCTTGTTTAACGCGTGTCCGATATGGATATTGCCGTTCGCGTAAGGAGGCCCGTCATGGAGGATATAGGCCTTATTGCCCCTGTTCTTTTCCTGAATGCGGGCATAAATATCGTTATCTTCCCAGTATTTGAGGATCTCGGGCTCCTTCTGACCGAGATTCGCCTTCATCGGAAAGCCTGTCTGTGGTAAATTAAGTGTATCTTTATAGTCGATAGTCATAAGTGAAAAATTAACACTAATGTATTCGGCAAGTCAAGAAAAAGGCATAGGATAAAGGATAAAAGGCAGTGTTTGCAATACTGAACCGGAGGTGAATAAATAATGTCCGACAAAATGAAAAATGAACTTCGACTCGGCGTCCATACATCGGTTGCCGGAGGCGTACATTCGGCGCCTGAACGCGCCTCTGCGCTCGGCTGCAATACCATGCAGATATTTTCGCATAATCCGAGGCAATGGGCGACCCCGGATATCCCCGTAAAAACGGCGGCAGAATTCAAAAGGCTGAAGACGGAGCTGGATATCAACCCAGTCTTTGTCCACACATCCTACCTTATCAACCTCGCGGCTCCGGACAGCGTGATACTGAAAAAATCCGTGGAGCTGCTCAAACGCGAGCTCGACCTTGCGGACTCCATTGCAGCCCAATACGTTGTCGTTCACACAGGCAGCGATTCGCAGGGGATAGCCCATGAGAGCCGCCTGCGGGCTATAGATGCCCTGAACAAGATAAAGGGCCAATGGAAGACACAGCTGCTGCTCGAAAACACCGCGGGCGAAAAAGGAGATGTCACATCCAGAGTCGCAGACATAGCCGAGATCATCAAAATGACCGTCCCAGACCTTATTGCAGGCATCACCTTCGACACATGCCACGCCTTTGCGGCGGGCTACGATCTGCGCAGCGATAAGGAAATAGCCGCTCTGGCTGCCGAGATCGAAAAGTTGATAGGGCTGGACAAGATCAAACTCATCCACCTGAATGACGCCAAAAAAGGCCTTGGGTCGCATGTTGACAGGCACTGGCATATCGGAGAGGGAGAGATCGGGCTCGAAGGCCTCGGCAAATTCATAAATCACAAGGCGTTCAGGGGAATACCCTTAATCCTCGAAACACCAAAAAAAGACGAGGAAGACGACAAGAGAAATCTGGCGGCGGTGCGGAAACTTTTGGACGGCAGATAGATTTCTTTTGCGTAAGTCGGGTTTATTGATTCAATAATCCGATTAATTCGTCCTTGGTAAGGCCTGCCTGCTCCAATATCGCAAGCAAGGTAAGTATACAATATTATGCGGGTATTTATGATAACGCTATTTTAACCTTTCTCCCCGCTCAATGATATCATTCATGGCAAAAACAGCCTTACATCAAAACAGAAAAATATGACGCATTACCCAATAAGCCAAACAACAGCAAAAGCGTGCGGAGCCTCTATCTGTAGTTTTCGTCTTCAGCCCATTTCAACGGATTATCCATGATGTAATCACGCGTTTTGTTCAATTCCTGTTCGTTGCGGATTATACGTTCATAATAATTGCGCTGCCAGACAGGCACACCTGGAGAATTGCGTAATTTATTGATTTCATATGCGCACCGCGCCTTGAATGCACGGATAATATGACCCAATGTAGGGGCGTGATTTATCACGCCCTGATTTATCAAAACCATTCATGCCTCCTCGCAGGAGACGAGTACCTTATCCGGGCTCCTTGTTGGATGGCTTTTTTATGGGCAACTTTGAGGATTAAGTGGTGTGGACTGCCAAGCCGATGATGTATAATTAAACAGAGAGGTGATCGCATGAAAATAAAGATTATATTGGAACCATGTGAAGAAGGCGGTTATACTGCTATTGTTCCATCTCTGCCGGGGTGCCTGAGCGAAGGGGATACCAGGGAAGATGCCCTCAGTAATATCAGAGAAGCTATAGAACTATATCTGGAACCTGTTGAAGATGACCACCTGCCTGTACCCAACTCGGAGATTGTCGAACTGGCCGTATGAGCAAAATACCGGGCCTGTCTCAGGAACTTTTATAAAGAGGCAATTGAGACTGTCAGCGTCTACCCCTCGTGGCGTCCCGCAGGGGTCAAAGCCATTCATGCCGCCTTGCAGGAGAGGAGCGCCTTAACCGGGCTCCTTGTTGAATGGCTTTTTTATGGGCAATTTGGGGGATTGAGTATGGTGTCCCCAGAATCCTGCAACGCAACCTTTGTTGCCAACCGGGATATATGGTAAAATTAATCATGACGAAAAAATCCCTCAAAGAAACAAACCCTTATTTAAAAGATCAGGAGCTCGGCAAAGCCTTGCTATATCAATCCATCTCATCTTCAACTGCGGTTGAAGGATCGCTTGTAAAATATCCCAAACTTTCCAAAAAGATGGCGAAAAGATTTAAAGCGGTTATCGCTGTCCACGAACCCTCAACGTCTTACAAATAACAGACGCAAACACCTTTTCCATCGGCTCATAGTTGCGTGACATACCAACCTGTACTGCTTTGATATAGTTCCCCTTATCCTTGCCTGTCATGTCCCTGAAATCCAGGGGCGGCAACCCCGCTTGCAAGGCCATCAATGTTGCCAGCATCCTCGCAACCCTGCCGTTACCTTCTCTGAAAGGATGTATTAGCACCAATTCGCTATGGACCACAGCCAGAGCTTTTATGGTCTCATCACGAGATTCAAATCGACACGGGGTAAATTCTCGAAGCGGCCCTTTTTCAAAATCGCTCATCAGTTTAGGTATCTGTTCCGGAAATGCAAAAGAAAAGTCATCCTTGCTCATTATTACTTGCCTGTACTTCCCCGCCCATTCATAAATATCACCAAGCCAGAGATTATGGATTCGGCATATATCAGAAGCTGTGAAACGATGTTTGGCATCAAAAACACCCGTCACCTCTCCTGCCGCACGAAATTGTTCAGCTTTCTCATGTCTGTCCATTTCGCGTTTACCGATGATGCCAAGTTTGTTTTTAAGCACACGTCCACGCGAGCCCGGCTCGAATTGAGATTCGGGAAGGTGTGCGGTGTTATAACGCTGAGATTGTTTCATGATTTATATGCATCAGCTTCAACTGGTGACAATTTGTCACCGACTCACTACCATCCTTCTTGAGCCGCTCTTTTAGCTTGTTCCAATATTTCAGCGCGATTTTATGATCGGGCTGCTGGACCAACACCTGAATAATATCCACTAACTAAAAATACCAAGTCGCCGTCTCCTCATCATAATTACGGCGGACTATTTTCTGCCATAGATGCGACTCTTGCATGTTACCAACATTAATATGTGAATACTCCTCTTGAGAAGCCTGCGGCGCTAAATCGAACCGTCCCATTAATTCTTACTCACAAAACCACCGCATCATGCATATGGAATATCTGACCGCTTAATTGCCCATTTTTGAATATTAAACCCATTTGTTTTAAGAAGCATCAAAAGATCGGCATCATCACGATTAATTGATGATTTCGGCCCCAATGTAACGGATTTTATCATATCCTTATAGTCCAAAAATTTTTCGAAATTCAAATCAAAATACGATATCAATTTATCACCGCTCAGCCTGATATCGATTTTTCCCAAAGTCAGGTCGCCATAATGTTTATCAGTCATAAAATTTATATGGTCTTTTTCTATCCATGTAGCGTTTGTAAAAGTATGCAGACATAGCCGCCATTCTTGTTCAGCCGCATAGGCATTATGCTTATATTGCACAGCCGCTAAAAGAACGGCTGCTATGTCACTGCAACACATGATACGAACCATTCTGTCATATGGGCAATAACCACTCATTACATTACCGTTGGCTCCTGCGTTTTGTAGCGCTGAAAAAATTATTGGCACAATTGAACACTTGAGAAAATCAATTTTCGCCTCATCTGAATATGTGACATTGGTAAACCAAAGTGATCCGCCGGTCGCTTTGACTTGCCGTGCAATTTTGTACAAGGTTTTTCCATCAAACTCAATTGCAACACCCTTACCGTTATCACCGTATGCTCGCCACTGACCGAGGTCGTTACCAGCCATGGAAAAGCATGCAATATATGACAAGAACTTGGATTCCGTTATATCTTTTTTTATGTCACTGACAATTTCTTCAAACGCCGCTTTCCCCTCTTTCTGCTTATACATAAAGGGGACCTCCGCCTTGTTATACTCTTCTTCAAGGATATATTGAAGCGGCTCCAAAATATGCAAAACTTCTGAATCATCATTCATCTTGAATATATTAGATAATCTGATAGTTTTGTTTTGAATGATCTGCCGGAAAGTATCAATACTGCAATAATGATACAATGAGTCTGGCGCCTTATCTTCAGTAATGTTAAACATTATTTTATTTAGGACCCTTAGCCGTCTCTTCCACAATATCTATCTCTTCCTTTGTTAGACCATACAGTCCATAAACAAGCCGGTCGATCTGTTTGTCTGTCGCAGCGATTTTGGGGCGCATATAGTATCGGAGCCGGGTTTCGTTGTATTGTCCGGATTTGTAGGAGTCGCTGTGCTGAGCATAACGCCCGATAAGGTCGGAAATCGCGTTTGGAAGGCCCATCTGTCCTCACATAGGCATTATTTACATGACCTAAGGTATTTAACCATTACATTTTAAAAGTGTCAAGCAGACAAAAGTTCATAAGTGAAATACTGAGAGGAGAATTATGAAGCCGTCAACTCATACACTTCCATAATAGATGCCGCAGGCTACGCCGCGCCCTGAACAGCTCCGCCATCAATTATGATCCCGTATCCGGGACGCCAACAAGCCGGATTATTGCATAAAAACAAAGGCTTTTATCTACCGATCATATTCCCCGGGCACTGACCTGATCAGGGCTCAAATGACGCTGTACTTCTTTATGGTCTTTTTATGATAATATCCATGTTGCGGTCTTACCGCATATTTACCGGGATGTCCGATAATTCCAAATTTAATGGAGGACCAACGATAATGATTTTCATGATTATCACCCTTGTCATCGCTGTAGCCCTGATATTCTGGCTGATATCGGCTTATAACCGCCTTATCTCGCTCAAAGGGCAGACCCAGAACGCATTCAAGCAGATCGATATCCAGCTCAAGAGAAGACATGATCTGATCCCCAATCTGATAAACGCTGTTAAAGGGGCCATGCAGTTTGAAAAGGGGACCCTCGAGGCAGTAGTTTCCGCAAGGACCGCTGCCGTCAGCGCCTCAGCCGGAGCCACACCGGAAACGCTCTCAAAAGTAGCCGCGGCTGAAGGCGTCCTGACCTCCGCCCTCGGACGACTTCTCGCCGTCGTAGAGGCCTATCCCGACCTCAAAGCCACCACCAATGTCGGGCAGCTGCAGGAAGAGCTCACCTCGACCGAAAACAAGGTATCCTTTGCTCGTCAGGCATACAACGATACGGCCACCATTTATAACATTTCGCAAAGTCAGTTCCCTTTGCTTCTGGTAGCCGGATTGGCAGGGGCAACAAAAGTTGAGCTATGGGAGATCACCGAAGAGGCGGACAAGGCTGTCCCGACCGTTGATTTGTCTCTCAAATAATACAGGCGGGCAATGCAGTGGCGACTATATTCGACCTTCAGGCCAGGAACCGGAGAAAAACAAAGATAATCGTCGTATGCTTTGTCCTCTTTTTCATCTGGCTGGGACTGGGCCTTGATCTGGCTCTATATTTCTGGAACAGCGGGTCATCCAACAAGGTCGAAAGAAGATACCAGGGCGCGTATCCGCCGCATTCCGGCGATTATATGGAAAGGCAGGCCCCGGTCAGACAGCGCAAGCCTTTCTACCCCATATTCACCGCAATAGTCGGCCTGTCCGGGGTCCTGCTTGCATGGTGGAGCATGTCCCATGCCTCGGGTACGGTGCTGAAGGCCATGATGGCAAAACCGGCTGAAAAAGGCAACAGCAAGGCCGAGCAGACCCTCGTCAATATCGTAGAGGAGATGTGTATAGCTTCCGGACTCGCCCCGCCGAAGGTCTGGATCATCCCGGACGATGACCCGAACGCCCTCGCTACCGGATTGAAAAACGGGGATTATCATATTGCCGTTACCGGGGGGCTCATAAAGACATTGACGCGGGAAGAACTCCAGGCAGTGGTGGCGCATGAGATAGCGCATCTCAAGAATGACGACACGCGCCTTATGACCGCCATGATAGTGCTTGTAGGGATTGCCGCGCTCATATCGGAATTCGTCTCAACGTTCCGTTTTTTCAGTATAAATGTTGGAGATAGCGACAGCGACAGCAGCGACTCGAAGCTCGGCGTGATCATCTTCATCCTGTGGCTGCTTTCCGCGCTTATAGCCCCGCTGGTGACCCATTTGATGTCGCTCATGGTAAGCCGCGAGAGGGAATATCTGGCGGACGCCTCTTCCGCCCAGTTTACCCGCAACCCCGAGGCCCTCGCCCGCGCCCTCGAAAAGATAGCAGACGCCGATGCGCCCACCAAACTCGTAAGACCTGCCAGCGCGATGCTGTGTATAGCGTCTCCTGCGGCAACTGACCTGGAAGAGAATGAAAGCTGGTTTGCTACGCACCCTCCGATAAGAAAGCGGATTGCGCGGCTCAGATCAATAGGCGCGGCAACAGTTTAAGCAGGGCAAGTACCCTCATCGCGGTATTTGTCCTGCCTCTCTTTCAACTCAAGCCTTGCCTTTTTCCTGCAGACGGCCTCCCTGTTTCTCCGCCTCTCTTCATCGGTTTCGAGAACAAGACCGGGGACACTTGCAGGCCTGCCGTTTTCGTCCAGGGCAACAAAGGTCAGATAAGCGGATGCGGTATGCCTTACTTCACCGGTAACATAATTTTCGGCCTCTGCCCGCACGCCTATTTCCATGGATGTGTTGCCGGCCATATTTATTGATGCCTTAAGAAAGAGCGCGTCTCCGATAAAGACCGGATGATGGAATTCCAGCTTGTCGATTGAAGCGGTCACGGTATTGAGACGGGCATGGCGCCCGGCAACAACAGCGGCGGCGGTGTCTATAAGTTTCATGATTATACCGCCGTGAACATTACCTGCGGGATTGGCGTCCTGGGGCATCATTACCTGCACCATCGTAACACACGTTTCCTTGACGGTCTTTTTTTTCATCTCTCCTCCGGTTATATACACTGATCAGCGGATCACGGGAATCTCTGATTAGGGTATACTTTGACCGGGGAAAATGCAAACAACCCGGAATTGTCGGGCAGCCTGTGAACCAGGGGAATACATAGGGGCGGCTGAAGACAATTCCGGGCGCAGGTTATCAGGCCATCACAGGATTATGGCCGCCATGCCTATAAGCGAAAAAAAACCCAACCCGATAATCGGAAAAACATAATATTTCATATCTCTCGCTTCAACATCCTGTCCCTGAATAATCTTTCCGGTCATTTTATTCTCTCCTTTTTTCATCCGGCCCGCAGCGCCTTTATATAGAGATGTTAACACCTCCTGGAAGAAAAAAAGGTGATGGAAATCACAATTATGAAGAAATAGGGCGCTCAAAACCGCATTATCGGGAAACCGGCTGATAAAACCGGGAAGATTGCGCCTTATGGAGCAAAAGGGAACGGGTAAGCTCCGCCCGCAAAAAATAACAGATAACAAAAACCGGGCGCAAAGGCCGGAACTATATATTTACTATCCCTGTTTTTTAAAATCGGCAAGCAGTGTCTTCATCTCGGGGGCATCGGCCTTAATGGTGCCCACCCTGTTGTCCTGCAGATACTCTCCCTGGAAAATATCGAAATCACCATGCTGATTGGCCACATATAATTTGCCGCCGTTTTCATAGCAGGTAACCAGTGTCTTACTGTAAATGGACCTTACCAGAGTTCTCTTTATCATCAAAATCCTCCGTTATGGAATTATCTGTAATTGCTGAACTGGATATGAATACCCAGGTCTTTTTCCTTGAAAAGCCCTATGAGATACTGGAGATCATCTATCTTTTTTGCACGCACCCTCACCTGGTCCTTCTGTATCTCGGCCTGCACCTTGAGTTTGGTGTCCTTGATGATCTTTACTATCTCCTTGGCCTTTTCCTGCGGTATGCCCTGCTGAAGTGTAATGATCTGTCTGACGGTATTCCCGCCGGCCTGTTCAATATTGCCGTAGTCAAGAGCCTTGAGCGCGACTCCTCTTTTTATGAATTTGGACTGCAGTATGTCGACAACGCTTTTAAGTCTGAATTCATCGTCTGAAACCAGCGTTATGATATGTTTGGCCTTGTCCAGTTCAATGGAACTCTTGCTGCCCTTGAAATCAAAACGCTGACCTATCTCCTTTACAGCCTGGGTCACTGCGTTCAGGACCTCCTGCATATCCAGTTCACATGTTATATCAAAAGTATGCTCATCAGCCATTGAAACCTCCAGTATCCGGAACACGCCGAAAATATCCGCAAAACAGAATTGAAATACGGAACCGAATATTTAATAATAATTATATCATATATTTTTTAATACGACCATCTTATCAGTTCAGTGTATTAAAGGAAAATAACTTAAACATGAACTGGGGGAATTCCGTGATGGAAGAGTTATTGACAACGCCATGATCGATTCCATAAACTTAACGGTTATGGAAAGAACACTTCGTGAAATACTGGCCGACGCAGGCGCCAAACTGCTTCCCACCGAAACCCTGACCGTTGATATCGAGATACCCAAAGAGGAAGGCTTCGGCGACCTCTCAACCCCGGTGGCCATGGGGCTGGCAAGGTCCCTGAAAAAGGCCCCCCGCAAAATAGCCGAGGAATTCGTCGCCCTTATCGACCGCAGGGACATATTTGACCGGATCAATATTGCCGGCCCGGGTTTTATCAACTTTGCCTTCACCCGCGGTTTTTTGTGCGACCGGCTGAAAAGGCTTCTTGATGAAGGCGAATCTTTCCTGACCGAAGACATCGGCAGGGGCAAACGCGTTCAGATAGAATTCGTAAGCGCAAATCCCACAGGGCCCCTGCATCTCGGGCACGGTCGCGGCGCGGCAGTGGGAGCGGCCCTTGCCAACCTGCTTAAAGAGACCGGGTTCAATATAGAAAAGGAATTTTATATAAACGACGCCGGCAAACAGGTGCGCCTGCTCGGCCTGTCGGTGTTTGCAAGATATATGACCTTATGCGGAATCAATTACCCGTTCCCTGATGACGGTTATCACGGCGATTATGTGACGGAACTCGCCGCTGAATTCAAAGAGGCCCGCGGCCCCGGATTCAGCAATACTAAGTTTGAAGAAACATCCGATATTTTTATCGATTTTGCATATAAAAAAATGCTCGCCCTGCTCCAAAAAGATCTTGAAGACTTCGGAGTTGTCTTTGACACATGGCAAAGCGAACGCGATCTCTACAGCAGCGGGAATGTTGTGAAGGCTATTGACGACCTGCGCGAGCGCGGATATATCTTTGAACAGGACGGCGCGACATGGTTCAGGTCCACCGCGTTCGGAGACGACAAGGACAGGGTAATAATCAAACATGACGGAGAGTATACATATTTCACTCCGGACATAGCCTATCACCGGAACAAGATCCTGCGCGGGTTTGACGAGCTGGTCGATATCTGGGGGGCCGACCATCACGGGTATGTGCCGAGGATGCAGGCTGTAATACAGGCTCTCGGGCTGCCCGCGGACAGCCTGAAGGTATTGCTCGTGCAGATGGTGTCACTGCTGAAAGGCGGACAGCCCGTGCAGATGTCGAAACGCGCCGGCGAGTTCATCACACTAAGGGAGGTAATGGACGACATCGGTCCGGACACCACTAAATTCCTTTTTCTCACAAGGCGTTTCGACAGTCATCTCGATATAGATATTGAAGTCGCAAAGGCGCAGTCGAGCGAAAATCCGGTCTTTTATGTGCAGTATGCCCATGCGAGGATAAACAGCATCTTCGGAAAGGCGCGGGAAAGGGACGACAACGAAACTCAGTCTGCAACCGGCGACACTCAGTCCTCCGACTTCGACGGCTCGCTTTTCAATGAAGAAGAGATGCGGATAGTAAAGAAACTGCTTTCCTATCCGATGATACTAAGAGGGGCCGCCATGGCGCTCGAACCGCACAGGATCACCTTCTATCTCCAGGAACTGGCGGGCCTGTTCCATCCTTATTATCACAAATTCAAGGTCGTAACCGATGACGCAGAACTCACAAATGCGCGTCTCGCGCTCTGCAGGGCCATAATGATCGTACTGCGCCATGGAATGAAGATACTCGGCGTCAACGCGCCGGAAAAGATGTAATATTCGGATGACTGTGGACGCAGTCATCTGTCCGGAGTCTCCCCGACCTTTTTCAAAAGGGTTAAAATTGACAGACCGCGCGGCCGGATAGTAGACTTTTCCAGTTAGCCTGTGAAGTTCGCCGCCGATTATTGTCCCGCAAAATATAACTGCAGGCACAAGGAGGAATGATGAAAAAGCTGAAAGGTGTCATCGAGTCCCAGCAGTTCGATCAGCAGACGCTGAACGAAATCTTCCGCATCGCCGCAGAAATGGAGACAATGCATTCTTCCGATTTGCTGAAAGGCAGGATTATGTCCTCGCTGTTTTATGAGCCCAGCACAAGGACGCGCATGAGTTTTGAGGCCGCTATGTGCCGCCTTGGCGGTCAGGTAATAAGCACCGAGAATGCCCGCCAGTTTTCCTCGAAGGCAAAGGGCGAAAGCCTTGAAGACTCGATCCGCGTGATCAGCGCCTATTGCGATGTCATAGTGCTGCGCTATCACAAGGAAGGCGGAGCCTCCAGGGCGCAACAGTTCTCAAAGGTCCCGGTCATCAATGCCGGCGACGGCAAGGGGCAGCATCCCACACAGGCGCTGCTTGACCTCTATACGATAATCAAGGCCCTGGGGACAATCAGCGGGCTTACCATTGCCATGGTGGGCGATCTTGCAAACGGGCGAACCGTGCGGTCCCTGTCATATTTTCTTGCCAAACATTACAGGGACAACAAGATCGTATTTGTCTCACCGCCGCAAACACGCATGGGAGACGACGTGAAGCAGTATCTGACCTCCTGCAAAATAGCATGGGAGGAAACCGACGATCTTAAATCCGTTGCCCACGAAGCGGATGTTATCTACCAGACAAGGGTCCAGCGCGAACGGTTCCAGGACGGGGATTCGGCCACCTATGAGCAGGTGATCAAGGAGAGCGAGAGATTCAATATAAACAAAGAGACACTTGCCACGATGAAAAAAAACGCCATAATAATGCATCCCCTGCCGCGTGTGACCGAGATCAGCTATGAGGTTGACTCGGACCCGCGCGCCAAATATTTCGAACAGGCCGAAAACGGGCTTTATGTGCGTATGGCGCTGCTGAAGATGATACTGGCGGGCTATTAAATGAACAGAAGCCGGGAGGATCACTGAATCCGGTCGCGGTGATGTCTTTGAGCAGCCAAATCAGCAAATATTACCATGCGTATTTTCCTTGCAAACGTAAATTTCAGATGATTATCTGATTTCAGCGCGGCAGGATTCAGTGATCCTCCCGGCTTCAAATATAAAAAACACGGTTATCCATGCTGACAGCATGGATAACCGTTATAAAATATATACACGCGCAATGAATTGCGCCCCTGCAATCATTTTGCGCGTTTTATCGCATCAGCGACCTTTACTACTTTTGCCATCTCCTTCACATCATGGACCCTTACAATGTCGGCCCCGTTCATGACCGCTATTGCGACTGCCGCTGCCGTGCCCTCAAGCCTCTCCGATGTCCCGGCGCCATCGAGAATCTTCCCGATAAACGTCTTCCTCGATGCCCCGACAAGTATCGGCAACCCGAGCCCCCTGAAATCAGAAAGATTTTTTAGTATCTGCAGGTTGTGATCAACGGTCTTGCCGAACCCGATGCCCGGGTCTATTATTATCCGTGACCTTTCGACCCCGGCAGCCTCGGCCATACGGACACTCTCTTTTAAATAATCGAGGACCTCTTCGATCAGGTCTGAATACACAGGGTCTTTCTGCATGTCCCGGGGCGTCCCTTTGATATGCATAACGATCACATAAGCCCCTGACTCAGCCGCCACCCCTGCCATATCCGAATCAAACTTCAGTCCGCTGATATCGTTTATGATGGACGCCCCGGCATTGAGCGCCGCAGACGCAACACTCGCTTTATATGTGTCTATGGAAATGGGGACGGCAACCCTCTTCGCTATCGCCTCTATCACAGGTACAACACGCCGCAGTTCCTCATCCGGAGCGACGGCCTCAGAGCCCGGCCTGGTCGATTCCCCTCCGACATCAATGATGTCCGCCCCGTCTTCAACCATCTTCAACGCATGCTCCACCGCCTTTAGAGGATCGAAATAACGGTTGCCGTCGGAAAATGAGTCGGGTGTCACATTGAGTATGCCCATAACAGCGGTCTTCGCGGCAAAATCGAGGGAATAATTCGGCCCTTCAAGCTTCATAGATAAGCTCCGGATTTCAGAATGCTATAACAAACCTGAGTTCAGGCAGGCTCCATATCGCTTACCAGCTGATCGATCTCGGCCCCGTCAATAGTCTCACGTTCAAGCAGCGCATTTGCCACTACTTCAAGCAGGTCCCTGTTTTTCTCGAGCAGCCTTCTCGCTTCCTCATAGGCATGCATAACGAGGCTCTTGACCTCTTCGTCGATATCGACCGCGGTCTTCTCACTGTAGTCCTTGTGCCTGGCAATCTCGCGTCCAAGGAATATCTGCTCTTCCTTCTTGCCGAAGGTCAGAGGTCCGAGGACCTCGCTCATGCCCCACTCAGTAACCATGCGCCTTGCGAGTCCCGTTGCCCTCTCAAGGTCGTTGCCGGCTCCGGTAGTCATGTGACTAAGCGCAATCTCTTCCGCCGCCCTGCCGCCCATCAGCACATTCAGCGCCTTGAGGAGATAATCCTTTGAATAGGTGTATCTGTCGTCAATAGGAAGCTGCTGGGTAACGCCGAGAGCCCTTCCTCTCGGTATAATGCTAACCTTGTGAAGCGGGTCGGTGCCCGGCGTCAGCTTGGCGACCAGGGCGTGACCTGCCTCATGATATGCGGTGTTCCTCTTCTCTTCGTCATTGAGCACCATGCTCCTGCGCTCTGCGCCCATAAGCACTTTGTCCTTGGCGAATTCAAAGTCGGCCATATCCACCTTTTCCTTGGACGTCCTGGCTGCGAGCAGAGCGGCCTCATTTATCAGGTTCGCAAGATCGGCGCCTGAAAAACCGGGGGTGCCGCGCGCTATCTTTTCGAGTTCGACATCGTCGGACAGGGGAATGGACTTGGAGTGCACCTTTAATATTTCGATCCTGCCCTTTACATCGGGCACAGGCACCACGATCTGGCGGTCGAACCTGCCGGGCCTCAGAAGCGCGGGGTCGAGCACATCCGGCCTGTTTGTGGCTGCAATGATGATTACGCCTTCCTTGCCCTCAAAGCCGTCCATCTCGACCAGCAACTGGTTAAGTGTCTGCTCCCGTTCGTCATGCCCGCCGCCGAGACCTGCGCCCCTGTGCCTTCCAACCGCGTCTATCTCGTCGATAAAGATAATGCATGGCGCGGTCTTCTTTGCCTGGTCAAAGAGATCTCTGACCCTCGACGCTCCGACACCGACAAACATCTCGACAAAATCGGAGCCCGATATCGAAAAAAAGGGCACACCCGCTTCTCCGGCTATGGCCTTTGCAAGAAGCGTCTTGCCCGATCCGGGCGATCCCACAAGCAGCACTCCCTTGGGCATCTTGCCCCCGAGTCTCGAAAATTTTTTGGGGTCTTTCAGGAATTCAATGATCTCCTGGACCTCGTTCTTTGCCTCTTCAATACCCGCCACATCCGCAAAGGTCACCTTCACCACCTTGTCGGATACAACCTTGGCCCTCGATTTACCGAAAGACATGGCCTTGTTTCCGCCGGACTGCATCTGGCGCATAAAGAATATCCAGATTACAACTATAAGTATGACCGGGCCCCAGGCATAGAAAAAGGTCATATACCATGGGCTCTGATCAGGCGGCTTCGCGATAATGCGGACACTCTTTTCCTTGAGTTCATTTACAAGGCTGGGATAGCTGGCCGAATAAGTCCTGAATCTGGAGCCGTCCTTCAGACGACCGGCTATATTATTTTCCTTGATCGTCACCTCTTCGACATCTCCGGCGTTCACCTTTTCGAGGAATTCCGAAAAGATCAGCTCCTTGTCGGGCTTCGGCGGCGCATTGAAAACGCTGAAGACGAAAAACACCGTCATAAAGATAAACAGCCATATGAGAGCGCTCTTATACATTGACAACCTGTCCATTTTCATTAAAAATATTCTAACATATTGCCGGACAATATCTCATTTTGGATCGCGCTTAGTTCGCTGATGCCCTTTGTCGCAAGCCCGAGCAACTCATCGAGGGTTTCCCTCGAAAAAGGCTCCGCCTCGGCAGTGCCCTGTATCTCCACAATCCTGCCGCTGCCGGTCATTACCACATTCATATCCACATCCGCAGTGGAATCTTCAGCGTAACAGATATCCAGCATCGGAACGCCCTTAACAACGCCTACGCTTACCGCAGCAAGGCTGTCGGTAAGCGGGCTGACGGATATAAGCCCTCTGTCCATTGCCGTGCGGATTGCGTCATAAAGGGCGATGTATGCGCCCGTGATCGAGGCGGTGCGCGTGCCCCCATCGGCCTGTATGACATCGCAATCTATCCAGATGGTGCGCTCCCCGAGTTTCCCCATATCTATCACCGCCCGCAAGGCGCGGCCGATAAGCCTCTTTATCTCTGCAGTCCTGCCGCCTGTTTTGCCGATTGTCGCCTCACGGGTCGTGCGCACGGAAGTTGCCCTCGGCAGCATGCCATATTCAGCGGTTATCCAGCCTTTTTTCTGGTCCCTGAGGAAAGACGGAACCTTTTCTTCTATGGATGCGGTGCAGATCACCTTCGTGTCTCCAATCCCGATAAGCGCCGACCCCTCTGCAGGTTTGATAAAATTGCGTTTAATGCTTATTTTGCGCAGTTCGTCATTTTTTCTTCCATCTATTCTCATTTATCCTCCAGAACGAAATCACCCAACCATCACAGACTTGACGGGACATTGACTATCTCGATGTCCCTTATTTCCTCTCCGAGAAACCGTCCGCCCACCGTCTTGAATTTTTCGGCGGAATCGGTCACAAAAAACCTGTGCGTCCCTGCCCCTCCCCGCGTCCTGAGCAGCCTGCCGTCATCAAGCGCGGCCTTAAGCGCCTTTTCCGTCTCGGCAGCGGAATCGATGATGACCGAACCGCTCATAACCTTTCCTATCACATCCTTAAGCAACGGATAATGTGTGCAGCCGAGCACTATAGTGTCGATATCATTCCCCCTGAGAGGCGCAAGATATCTTTCCGCCACAAGTCTTGCAATCTCTCCGTCCGTCCAGCCCTCTTCCGCAAGAGGCACAAACAGGGGGCACGCGAGCCCGAACACCTCGATGCCGGCATCCAGGGCCTTTATGGCCTTAGTATAGGCCCCGCTACTGATGGTTGCCTCAGTTCCGACCACCCCGACGCGCCTGTTCATAGTCGCAGCCACCGCGGCCCTTGCGCCGGGCAGAATGACCCCGATCACGGGAATGGACACACGTTCCCTGATCCCCTCAAGGCTGGTGGCCGAAACGGTGTTGCATGCAACCACCAGTATCTTGATGCCCTTACGTATAAGGAAATCCGTGCATTCAAAGGAATAGCGGGCAATGGTTTCAGCGGACCTGGGACCATAAGGCACCCTTGCCGTGTCCCCCAGATAGATCAGGTTTTCGAGCGGCAACACCTCGCTTACTACCTTGAAGACCGTAAGCCCTCCGATGCCTGAATCGAATATGCCGATGGGACTGTCGCTGTTCATGGACCCGTCAGAAAGAGAGCGTTTCCTGCAGAGGGCCCTGTGTCATAATATGCCCTCCGAGACTCTCGACCTCTCTGCCTTCTATAAGTAGCCTGATATCCCTGACCTCGGACACATTGGTAACAACCGTCTGATGCAGGGATTTCAGCAGATAGTATTCATCCATCGCGTCACCCGCCACACCCCTGCGGAACTCGTCCGACAGGTCGATATAATAAACCCTGTTTTTGTCCCTGTAAACTCCGCGCACAACCGTATTTTTCAGGTCGGTCTTGAACCCGTCGAAATATTCCCGCAAGACCGACTCGACCATCTTGACCGGCAGCGAACCGGCCGCCACCGTCTTTTCTTCTTTAGCGAGTCCTTTGCCCGCCGGATAAAAGAGAGTCACAGGGACCTTTATATCGGAAAACCGGGACGGCATGTCACTATTGCCCTGCCCTGCCGAATCCAGAATAAGAGGCCGGGACCTGAAGGGCTGATAAAATTCAATGATCAGCCATACGGTAAGCAGGAGCAAAATCATAACTGTTCCTATGATAATTGCCTTTTTACGAGTTGATCGTCCTTCTATGTCTCCAATGTCCATCAGTCCTCTTTATTCATGTTTTTGGGGTCGGAGCCCGGTTTTATCGCAGGCTTCCCCTGTTTTGCCTCAGGCCTTTTCCGCGCCTTCTCTTCCGGCGCCCCTGCGGGCATACTCTCCGGCCTCTTGTCTGATTTCACCACAGGTTTTGCAACCGGCTTAAACGCGGGGGGGCTTTCGGGCTTTGTCTCAGGCCTGTGGGCAGGCGCATGCGCCCTGTCATCCCTTGTGCCTGCGGAGAGCCCCTTGAGTATTGCCGACAGCATCCGCCCCCTGATCTTCTTGTCATAGGCAAACTCGTCGGGATTCGGCAACTCAACAACCACTGCAGGGGACCTGGTCATTGTCAGCAGGGGAAGCGGCAGAGTTGCCCTGGCGACCGTTACCGAAAATTCCTTCTCCATACTCGTTGCGATAGCCTCCGCGATATTTGCGGACATCTCCTTTTTCCTGTTGTTCATGGCCTTGCCGCCGTCCGCCTCCCTGTCCGGAGCCGTATATACGGAAGGAGTCTTTGTGGACGAGACATGGAAACTTATGAAAATATCCGGTATTTTTTTATTGACGGTCGCAATCCTTTCGCGCAGCGTCATGACTATATCGGACTTACGGACAAGCGTAGCGGCCCTTCCACTCCCGTTCAATACGCCCGCCAGATCGCGAGCAAAGGCAAGAGTAAAGTCCTTTTCGGAAAAACGCGCGCCCCTGATTCCATATTCGTGCCCGCCATGGCCTGCGTCGATTACAAATGTCCTGGCTGAAAGCTGGTCCGCCAGGGGCCTGAGGGCCGCCGTTTGCCCCGGATCGTCGCGCGGCGCGGATGTCGAATAAGCGTCGACCACAAGCCTTGACGGAGACTGAAGCCTCGACACCTTTATCTCGCGGACATTCGGAACGGATATATGCAGGGCCGTTCCATTAAGCGTAAGGCCGACCGATTTAAGAATCTCGACGGACGCTCCTTCTTTGACCTCTCCCCTGCCGGTCACAACCCTGAAAGACCTTTTTTGTTTATCGGCGGTCAGCATGTCCTGACGCAAATCCGCAACAATTACCTTATGATTATCGAGCGCAGCCCAGCTTTTTTTGAGGGCCGCTCCTTCAGCCGTGATCACTATCCGGACGGATTCCCCATGCCCTGCAGCGCGGACCTTAATGACAACAGCCCCGTTCTCCTGCGCTGAAGAAAGGGCCGCAGCATGCAATTGAAAAAGCCCGAGGGCACAGAGGCCTGTCAGGACAATTAATCTTTTGGCCGGCATTATATTAATTATAGAGGATTTCATGTGTCGACTGAATATTAAAACACATATATTTGAAGGCAATCAAGAAGACCCCGCATACTTTCAATGATTCGGATGAAGCCGGTCATCTGTGTATAATAAATGTAGAATGGATGCAGACAGCTGATTTTTATCAATTAATGTTTATATTATGGAACATGGAGGTAGCCGGGATATGGTTCGGCCGGGCAAAGAGGAACACTCTTCCATCACCGCCCTGATCGTTGATGATGATCCGCAGGACCGGCAATTATTGAGCTACTATCTGGCCCATGAAGGATATAAAATTGAAACGGCTGCCGACGGCATTGAAGCGTTCGACAAAGCCCGGCTCTTGGTCCCCGACATTATTATGCTTGACGTGTATTTGCCCGGGCTGAACGGCATAGAAGTATGCCGACGGCTTAAATCCCTTGAAGAAACCCGCCATATACCGATCATTACCATAACCGGAATGATCGACAAGGACATAAAGCTTGAATGTCTTGAGGCAGGGGCCAATAATTTCATAAGCAAACCCATCAATATGTCCGAAATGCTGATAAAGGTAAGGAACTTCATCCGGCTTAAAGAGTTTGAGGACATCAAGATCAAAAACACCCTCATGGCGGAAACCTTCGCTGCCGTCGAAAAAATAAAGCGCGAGTGGGAAGAAAGCATGGACTGCATCAACGACATCGTAATCCTTGCCGATTCCAATTCCTCCGTGCTTCGCTGCAACAAAACGCTCTGCACCCTTACCGGCCAGACTTTCGATGAAATACTGTCTCACCCCTGGAAAGATGTGCTTTATAACGGCGGCTTTTCACTCGACGCGGACCTGTCGGAATCAGCCGAACTCCTTCATGCCGGCGGCAGGTGGTTCATGCTCTCCATCTACAATATCGACCCGAACCGGAATTCATCCTCGCTCGTAACAATAGTTACGCTTCACGACATAACGGAATCCAAAAAAATAACCGCCGAACTCATAGAAAGCCGTGAATTGCTCAGGGCCAAAAATGACGAGCTTGACAGGGCCATCCGGGACCTGAAGATGACCCAGTCCCGGATGCTGCAGCATGAAAAAATGGCCTCTATCGGTCAGATCGCGGCCGGTGTGGCCCATGAGATCAATAATCCGATGGGTTATATCATATCCAACTTCCAGGCTTTAAAAAAGTACGCTGCAAAGCTTTCAGACTTTATCGGGGCGCAATCAGCCGAGCTGAAAAAAATCTCTGAAGACTGCGGCCGGCCGGATGCGCTGACCAGAATTGATAAAATGGGAAACGACCTCAGGATCGATCATATTGTTCCGGATATAGACAATCTCATCAGGGAGTCGCTTGAAGGCGCCGACAGGGTCAGGCTGATCGTGCAGGACCTCAAGAGTTTTTCGCGTGTCGATGAGCCTGAACACAAATTCGCCGATATCAACGCGGGCATCGAAAGCACGATCAATATTATCTGGAACGAGATAAAATACAAGACCACGCTGTTCAGGGAATACGGGAACATACCGAGGACAAAATGCAACCCCGGGCAGCTCAACCAGGTCTTTCTGAACATGATCGTCAACGCTGCGCAGGCCATAGATAAACATGGGGAGATAAGGATAAAAACATGGTGTAACGAAGGACGGATTCATGTCGCCATATCCGACACCGGATGCGGGATACCCGAAGAACTCATGGACAGTATCTTCGAGCCTTTCGTCACTACAAAGGAGATCGGCAAAGGCACGGGGCTGGGCCTCAGCATAGCTTACGACATAATCAAGAAACACAACGGCGAAATCACAGTGGAAAGCGAGATGGGCAAGGGTTCTACTTTTACAATTGTTATTCCTGTTGTGGAGGCATAGATGGAAGAATCGATCAAGATACTATGCGTTGATGACGAGCCGAATGTCCTTAACTCGCTGAAACGGGTTTTCATGGACGAGTCTTACTCGATTTTGACTGCCGCCTCCGCACAGGAAGGACTCGAACAGCTTGCCGGTAACAATGTCCAGGTTGTCATCTCCGATTACCGCATGCCGATCACAAACGGCGTCGAGTTTCTGAGAGAGGTCCGGGAACGCTGGCCCGATACGATACGGATTGTTCTTTCCGGCTATGCGGATACGGCGTCCATAGTGTCCGCCATAAATGAGGGGCAGGTCTACAAGTTCATCCCCAAGCCCTGGAATGACGATGATCTGAAAATGACCATATCCCATGCCATTGAGAGTTACCATCTCTATAAAGAGAATGCCGAGCTGACCGCCAGACTCAAGATCATGCTCGAGGAAAAATCCCGCATGCTCGAACTCAGGAGCATGATGCTCGAAACCAATCAGCACATAGTCTATTCATTACCGGTGCCGGTGCTCAGTATAGACAATGAAAACATCATTGCGCAGTGCAATCTGGCCTGGGCCGAAGAAACGGGCGACCACTGGAAATGCCTCGGACAATCCGTCGAAAACACGTTTCCGGACGATATAGTGAGTTTCCTCGGCAAAGTCAAGGAAAAGCACAAGGCGATGATAAGGACAACAATAAATGGAATCCGGGGAAGGCTTATCGGCGCAGCTCTCTGGAACGACGAGGAATTCAGGGATTTCAAATGCGTTCTTCTCGTCTTTATTCGTGATGAATAACAAAGCTTCGCGGTATAGCGTGAAGACAAAAAATGGTTGACCATGGATAACAGCGCTCCCGAAATTCCGAAACGCATTCTGTGTGTGGATGATGAGGACAATGTGCTCCGTTCGCTGAAGCGGCTGTTCATGTCTGAAGATTATGAGGTCATGACGGCCCTTTCCGGACAGGAAGCGCTGAAGCTGCTCAGGGACATTGAAATACCGGTCATTATTTCCGACCAGCGCATGCCGATAATGTCCGGGGCCAGATTTCTCGAAAAATCGCGCGAAGTTTCGCCGGATTCGATCAGGATAATACTTACGGGCCATGCGGATGTCGAAGCGGCCGTAGGCGCAATCAACCAGGGCGGCGCATTCCGTTATGCCTCAAAACCGTGGAATGACACTGAATTGCTCCTCATCGTAAAGGAAGCCCTCGACAAGTATACCCTTGTAAAAGAAAACAGGTTTCTTGCGGAACTCACCAGGCGCCAGAATGAAGAACTGAAAAAATGGAACACCGAACTCGAATTTTATGTGCAACAGCAGACCATCGACCTGACCAACCGGAACAAGGAACTGAAAAAACTCAATGAAAAGCTCACGAAAAATCTTAACGATATCCTGGCATCCATGTCCGGTCTTATCGAACTGAGAGACCATACCGTACACAGCCATTCCCACAATATAGCCCTGCTGTCTACCATGATCGCCCGCAATATGGGGCTTGATGAATCTGTAATTGAAACCATCTCGACGGCTGCGCTGCTGCATGATATTGGAAAAATCGGGGAATCGGACCTGGCGATGACCAAGACCGTAGCAGAACTCACGCCCGCAGAGCTTGCCGAATACAGGAAGCATCCCGTCAGGGGCCAGGCGGTAATAGACTGCATCGAAGACCTGCGCGAACCCGGACTGCTTGTCAGGGGCCACCATGAATGGTATAACGGCAAGGGGTTCCCGGACGGGCTGAAGGCCGAATCCATACCTCTCGGCGCGCGCATCATCTCCATTGCCGACAGCTTCGACAGGGCGCTTCACAATGAGATGCGTTCGACGGACGGCGCATTGCAGGATATAAGGTCAAGGTTGGGTTCTCAATTCGACCCGTCTCTCTTCCAGTCCCTGGAAAAAACTTCCGGTGAATTTTCCAAATCCACAACCTCTGCGGATGAGATGATGGAGGTCGAACTGACCATAAAAGATCTGGCTCCCGGAATGGAGCTTTCGAGGGATGTAAGGACGGGAACAGGTCTGCTGATGCTCAGACAAAACACCATTTTAAATACAAAAAACATAGAGACCCTTTACAGGGGTTTTCATCTCGACCCGGCAAAAGGCGGCGTCTTCGTATTAAGGAAAAAAAGCCGGCCGTGAATTGCGTGAATTAACAGGCCCATATGCAAAATTTACTTGTTTAACGGAGGTCCCGACATGGAAACAGACAGCATTCTGATTGTAGATGACGAATCCAATATACTCAATGCCCTGAAGCGGACTTTTGCGGACGGGCCTTACAGGATATACACCGCCGAAACCGCGGCCGCAGGACTGATTATTATCGAACGGCACAGAATAAAGCTGGTTATCAGCGATGAGATGATGCCCAGGATGTCCGGGGCGGAATTCCTTGCCCAGGTCAGAGTAAGGTTTCCGAATGTGATCAGGATTATGCTTACAGGCCATGCAAGTCTCGACGCGGCAATAAAGTCCATAAACAGCGGAGAGATCTACCGTTTTTTTACCAAACCCTGGAACGATCTGGAATTGCGCCTTTCCGTAAAGGCGGCCATAGAAAAATACAATCTCGAAGAAGAGAACAGAAAGCTCCTGCGCCTCATAAGAAAACAGGCGATGAACCTGAAGAGTCTTGAAAAGGAATACCCCGGAATCAGCCGTCTTGATTATGACGCCGCTGGGCGAATAGTGGCGGATGAAGTTTCCGACCAGGAGATACAAAAACTGCTTGCCGACCTCGACCAGGGCGCCACAAAATAATAACCCTGTAACTTTCAGGAGAAGCTCGCGAGAGGGACCCCGGATGCGGAGCCGTAACGGAATTCTCCCCCGGCCTTTACATTTATTAACCTGACAGTTGACAAAGAAGAAAATATTAGGTAACCTATTTACAGTTCTGAATAACCCTCCCTTTGCAGGGATATATCATAATCAAAATTTTTTTGACCGCTTATTATCACTATTGAGGAAAATTCCAGATATTCATTTTTGACAGGTTCGACAATCGCTATTATCTACCCGGAGAGGAAAAAGATGGAAAACAACATTTCAATTTCGGAATTGAAACAGAAGACCGTTGACACCCTGGTGACTATCGCCAAGGACCTTAATGTGGACACTGCCGGCGGCATGCGCAAGCAGGAACTCATCTTTGCGATCCTGCAGGCCCAGTCCGACAAGGCAGGCAATGTATACGGCGCAGGTGTGCTCGAAATATTACCGGACGGATTCGGCTTTCTGCGTTCGCTCGATTACAGCTATCTGCCGTCTCCGGACGACATATACGTTTCACCATCGCAGATCAGGAGGTTTGCGTTAAGGACGGGAGACTATGTCTCGGGCCAGATACGGCCTCCCAAAGAGAGCGAACGCTATTTCGCGCTCCTCAAGGTAGAGTCCATCAACAACATTACCACGGAAGACAACACCAGACGCCCCCTTTTCGACAACCTCACACCTTACTACCCGACCGAAAAGATCCAGCTTGAATACAGCGCCTCCGACTTCTCCATGAGGGTTATGGACCTGATCACCCCCATTGGAATGGGGCAGCGCGGGCTCATCGTTGCGGCCCCGAGGACCGGCAAGACAATGCTTTTGCAGTCCCTGGCAAAGGCGATAAAAAAGAACCACCCCGAGATACACCTTATAATCCTGCTCATCGACGAAAGGCCGGAGGAAGTGACCGACTGGAAAAGGCAGGTAAGCGAGGCCGAAATCATCAGTTCCACCTTCGATGAACCGCCGCAGCGGCACTGTCAGGTGTCCGAGATGGTCATCGAGAGGGCCAAGAGACTGGTCGAAGAGAAGCGGGATGTAGTCATACTGCTCGACAGTATAACAAGGCTCGCCAGGGCATACAACGCCATCACGCCCGCAAGCGGAAAGGTGCTGTCGGGAGGCCTCGACGCCAACGCCCTGCAGAGGCCGAAGAGGTTCTTCGGCACCGCCCGGAATATCGAGGAAGGCGGCAGCCTCACAATCATCGCATCATCGCTTGTGGACACCGGCAGCAGGATGGACGACGTGATATTTGAAGAGTTCAAGGGCACCGGCAACATGGAGGTGCATCTCGACAGAAAACTCGTCGAAAAGAGGATATTCCCCTGCATCGACATCAATGCGTCCGGAACGCGCAAAGAAGAGCTTCTTGTGGACGCAGACCAGCTCAACAAGATGTGGATTCTCAGAAAGGTGCTCAATCCGCTAAGCACGGTCGAGAGCATGGAATTCCTCCTAAGCAAGCTCAAGGGCGCAAAGAGCAACAAGGAATTTCTCGAAATGATGAACAAGTAGGGCATGATGGATATAGTAAGCGATCAGCTCTGCTTCGGCTGCGGTCAGGATAATGCCGCAGGACTGAAACTGATATTCAAAAAAGAGCAGGGCAAGGCCTCTTCAGAGTTTATTCTCGACAGGAAATTCCAGGGATATCAAAATGTCATACACGGCGGTGTTATAGCCGTCATCCTTGATGAGGCCATGGTCCATGCCGCAATGTCCGAGGGCCTCTTTCCGGTAACGGCCGAGATGACCATCCGCTATAAACAGCCCCTTTATGTAGAGAAAACGCTCTTTGTCGAAGGTATGCTGACCGAAAGGGGTTCAAGGATTCTGGAGGCCCGCGCCTATATATCGGACAAAGAAAACGGGACCGTCTGCGCCGAATCAACGGCAAAACTTATTCTGCCGAAATAGCGCCCCGGACCTTCCTGATCCGCTGCTGATTAACTCCCGATTGATGGTAATATATGCATATGAATGAATCGAAGAACAGAAGAGAATGTTCCGGCTGAAATTATGAAATCAGGCAGAAATTATCCGGAAACCCTGACAATAAAAGACGATCTTTATCATTACGAAAAGATCCTGAAAGAGGATTTCTTCTCGATTAATGTGCTTTATCGCGCAGAAAACGGCAGCCGTTATGTGCTGAAGATCTCGGACTTTCGTTTTATCCTTGGTTTTCTCCTGACGCCTTTCGCAATCCTGATGTCCCGCAGGGAATACCATATCTACAGCATGGCGGCGGACCTGCCCCATGTGCCCGAACTCGGGCCGCGCTTCGGCTTGCGCGGATACCTTCACAAATTCATAGAGGGCAAGACCCTGCACGAACTCGAAAAAGAAGGCAGGCGCGACCTGCCGGATGATTTCTTCGACAGACTTAAATCGACGATGGAAGAAATACATCAACGCCGCATCTTTTACATGGACCTGAACAAGCAGGGCAACATCATACTCGGAGATGACGGTTTGCCGTATCTGATCGATTACCAGGTATGCATACACTTCAAATACCGCAACAGGCTCTTCGACGGACTTTTCAATCTCCTGATCAAAGAAGATATCTATCACCTTTACAAGCACAAGAAACGCTTCCGCCCGGACCTTATGACGGAAGAAGAGATGAAGCTGGCGGAACGCTCGGAATTCGGCAAACTCGTGAACCGCTATTACGGCGACCCTTACCGCAGGATCAAACGCAAGATCTACCCGTCCGGCAGCAACGAGATCATCTGGTACAAGTGGAAGAAGATGAAGGACAAAAGCAAAAGGATGTCATGAATTTTAACGGCAGGGAACGGTTTGAAACCGTTCCCTGCATTGTTTAATACTTCGCGTCCGCGAATTCCACCCAGCCGCCGGCCTTTACCAGCGCCCTGTCAAACTCCGCAATGTGATATGAAAAGGTCTTGCCGCCCTTACCCGATTCAACAGTTAATTTGTCGTTATCGAAATCTACGGCTATCGAAGCGCCGGCGCCTTTATATGCGAACAGCCCGTCAATATCGGCCTCGGACAACTCCAGTGCAAGCATGCCGCAATTGAACATATTCTGCCTGAAGATGCGCGCAAAGCCCGAAGCTATGACAACATTTATATCATTCACCTCAAACACCCAGGGCGCATGTTCACGGGACGACCCGCAGCCGAAATTGGAGCGGGCCACTACAACCTTTGACTCGCGGACAGTCTGATCGTTCGGATCAAAGCCTTCGAGTTTCAGGTCTTCGAGCATATGCGGCTTCAGCGCCTCCTTTGAATTCTCAGTCAGATATTTCGCGGGTATTATCTCGTCCGTGTTTATGTCAGCCCTGTCGAGAAAAAGGGCCTTTCCTCCGAAGGTCTTCATTATATCTTCTCCTTCCTGAATTTACGCGGATCGGCTATCCTGCCGTCAATGGCGGTGACCGCAGCCACAGCCGGGCTCATGAGATGCACCATGCCGCCCTTGCCCATCCTGCCGTTAAAGTTGCGGTTCGTGGTAGAGGCGCAGACCTCGTCCGGAGCCAGCACGCCGTTCGACATGCCGAGGCACGCGCCGCATGTCGGGTTGGTGACGCAGAACCCGGCGTCCATGAATATCTTTATAATGCCCTCGGCGTCGGCCTGCTTGAAGACATCGGGAGTCGCGGGAGACAAGATACCCCGAACCATCGGGGAGATTACCCTGCCCTTCAGATATGAGGCAGCCTCGCGCAGGTCTTCGATCCTGCCGTTGGTGCATGAGCCGATGTAGACCTGGTCCACGGGCGTTCCGGCGACATCGGAAACATCCTTTACCTGATCGGGCTTATAACCGACCGTCACCTGCGGCTCCATATTTGTGACATCGATATCAATTACCTTCTTATAGTTGCATCCGTCATCCGAGCTCCACTTGCGGAAATCTTCAAGAGCCGCTGCCTTGTCCTTATAATCTGCAGAGATAAACGGCCAGAGATAATCCACAGTAACTTCATCAGGCATGCAGACGCCCGATGTGCCGCCGGCCTCGATGGCCATGTTGCAGAGGGTCATCCTGCCCTCCATGGACATAGCCCCGACGACCTCTCCCCTGAATTCTATTACGCAATCAGTGGCCCCGTTTACCGTCAGGGTCTTTATAACCTTGAGGATGACGTCTTTGGCGGACACTGCTTCGGGCATCCTGCCGTTGATATTTACGCGAATCGTCTCGGGCTGACGGAAACCGCACACGCCTTTCAGTATGCCGACTTCCAGATCGGTAGTGCCGACACCGGCCGCAAACGCGCCGAATGCGCCGTGAGTGCATGTGTGCGAGTCGCCCATGATAACGGTATTGCCCGGACGTATAAAACCCTTTTCAGGGAATATCGCGTGGCAGACGCCGTTTCTGCCGATATCAAAAAAATCCTTTATCTTGTGCCTGCGCGCCCAGTCCCTGAGGATCTTTGCCTGCGTCGCCGTCTTCGTGTCTTTTGACGGCGTCACATGATCGATGACAACCTTGATCCTTGAGGTGTCGAATACCCTGTCTTTGCCCCTCGCCACAAGGTCGTTGATCGCAATCGGCGTGGTTATCTCGTGGCAGAGGACCACGTCGATATTCAATACCTTTGCGCCTGGAAACGGCTCATCCCTCAGATGCGAACTGAAAATCTTTTCCGCCAATGTCATAGCCATATCTTCACCTCTCCCGGACCTCTTTACTATTTCATGGTTTTAGGATATCATAAAAATATCTATTAGTAAAATTCATTATTTTTATAATAACGATAACTTTTAGTATGAACTTAAACCAGCTCTCATATTTCAAAAAGGTTGCAGAGACCGGCGGCATCAGCCACGCTGCTGCGGAATTGCTGTTGACACAGCCGGCTGTAAGCAAACAGATTATGGCGCTGGAAGAGGAACTCGGAGAGCGGCTTTTCGACAGGATCGGCAAAAAGATGTATTTGACCCATGCGGGCGACACCCTGATGGAGCATGCGGAAAAGATACTGCGTTCCGTCGATGAAGCCAAAACAGCAGTCAGGGACATATCCGCCGAATGCTCCGGCGAGCTCCTCATCGGGGCCAGTGACCACATAAGCATCCACAGGCTTCCCGGGGTGTTGAAAGCGTATATCACTGCGTTTCCGAAGGTGGATCTGAAGCTCCGCTGCCACCGCTCTGAAACCATCCTCGAAATGGTCGGCAGAAACCAGGTGGACCTGGGCGTGATCACACTGCCCCGGCCCGTCTCCGGAATAATCCCGAAGCCGATATGGAGAGACCGCATGTCGCTTGTATGCGCAAAGGGCCACCCGCTGGGGGCCGGTCGCTCCATTCGGCTTGGAGACGCGATAAAATACAATATGATACTGATGGAAACAGGCACGGAAACCAGACGGGCCATAGACGAGGCCTTCTCAGGCATGAAGCTGTCGCCGCATGTAACCATGGAAGTCGCCTATATCGAGACTGTAAAGGGCCTTGTCAGGGCAGGACTCGGCATTTCCATATTGCCCGAAAAGGCCGTTGAGGCAGAGGTAAAAAGCGGCGCCCTGATGAAGGTCAGGATTTCCGATGCGCACATATCAAGAGACCTCGGCCTGGTTTATCTGAAGGACAAATTCCTGTCGCGGCCTGCGACCGAGTTCATAAAGATCCTCGACAAGTTTTAAGCAGAGCATATATATCATGCGCTGTGCAGAGGCGTCCGTTATAACCAATTAACAGACCTCATGGGCAATCGTATCGAAGGCTCGGCGCGTCGTTGAATCCATATTCAGAAATAATATAACCGGCGCCTTCCGTGCCTGCGTTTACTGAAGAAGCTTTTCAACTTTGGCGGGCCGAGAGGCGGTTGTCCATGAGGTCTGGGAAGCAATCAACAACAAGCGCCCGCTTTGCAGAGGCGTCCGCCTTTCTGCGCGATGAATTCTCCCTTCGGCACAAACAGACTTCTTGTTTCAGAATACCAATTAATGCGCAGCGGCGCGCTTGCCCTGCTGCTCTTCGCAGCCCTGAGATCCCAGACATCGCGCCTCAATCCGTCCGCCTCCGCACGCTATTATCATTGCCGGTGTGCGCCACAGAGCTTAAAATATAACTTTGGCGGGCCGAGAGGCGGTTGTCCATGAGGGCTGAGGTTATGATAAATATTGTTTATGTGATTATATTTATGAGGTCCGTTCTAAACAGTATAGACCGCCCGATGATAATTCCGGGTATAATAAACAAGATTCCTTTTTTAAACCCGGAGGATTTTATGGCGCACAGCATAAAGGTAAAAATTTATTACGAAGACACGGATGCAGGCGGAGTCGTCTATTACGCCAACTACCTGCGTTTCATGGAGAGGGCCAGGACCGAATTCCTCGCCGAAAAGGGAGTCAATATTGCCGAGCTTCATAATGAAGGCCTCTTCTTTGTTGTCACGCATGTCGATATAAGCTACAAACGCCCGGCGAGGCTCGGGGATATCGTCGACGTTACTACAGAGGTAATGGAACTGAAAAGGGCCAGTATGACCATACGAAACTGCATATGCAAGAATGATTTCGTGATGGTGGAAGCCATTCTCACCTTTGCCTGTATCGACAGGGACGGCAAGCCCAGACGGTTCCCGGAATGCTTCAATGCAGTCAAGGCGCCTGAAGCGTAAAGGAGCGATTTATGACTATCGATGAAAAGCTGAAAGAGCTGGGGATATCGCTGAATGACACACCAAAACCTCTCGGCTCATACGTTCCGTGTGTACGGTCCGGCAACCTTGTATTCCTCAGCGGCGTGCTGCCGTTAAGAGACGGCAGGATCACACGGACCGGAAGGGTCGGAGACACCGTATCTCTTGAGGATGCTCAGGAAGACGCGCGGCAGATCGTGATAAACGCCGTTTCAATCCTGAAATCATATCTCGGCGGTCTGGAAAAGATACAAAGGTGCGTAAAGGTAAACGGCTTTGTGGCCTCTGCTGCGGATTTTTATGACCAGCCCAGGGTTTTAAACGGCGCGTCCGATCTGCTGTTCGGGATATTCGGAGACGCAGGCAGGCATGCCCGCTCAGCAGTGGGAGTTTATGCCCTGCCGCTGAACGCCCCGGTCGAGATCGATTTTATCTTTGAGATTTGTCCCTGATTCGATTTACGGCAACAACCCGATATGATCCGGCGCAATCAATAAATTGAGCGCATGCGTCCTGTCCGCTTGTCGATAATAACCTTGTCGATCAGCATGCCGCGTCTGTCTCTGATATCGGCCTGATAAAACAGGTCCCGTTCGATCACGGGACCGATCCTCTGGCCCGGATAATATTGTCCAATTATCCTGCCTGCCTCATAAGCGTTTGGGACCGCCCTTCTCTGTCCATACCCGTTCTTCGGAGCGACATACCGATACTCATTCCGGTAATATCGCTGCGGAGCGGAACGGGGACCATCATAAGAACGCGGATAATCATAAGAATGGGGATAAGACCGCCCATACCCACGTTCTCCGGCAGAAGCCGCAAGAGGAGTCGCCAGGCAGATAAAAAAAAGACAGCCCAGGGCCAACAGCAGGCCGGCAAATGCCGCCTTGCAGATATCCTTATTATCCTTTCGCTTTTTCATGGCAATATTTCAAAATGCATAAACTACTTATATCAGGAGGCGAACAGCCCTCTCCAGGCGCTCTTCTCCATCTTTAAGGATACAGGAAGATTATGAACCGGCCACGAAGAGATTATGAATAATTGTGAACACCGGATTAACCGGTCAGTCGGGTATCTCAACCCTGAAGACCGTTCCCCCGCCCTGGGCGTTTTCGGCCTTTATAGTCCCGCCATGAGCTTCCACCAATTCCCTGACAATGGTCAGCCCGATACCGAGGCCGCCCTTTTCCGCCCTGTAAAATCTTTCGAATATGAACGGCATATCCTCTTCACTGATGCCCTTGCCGTTGTCGCACACTTCTATGACGGTCCCACTGTTACGGGAAACCTTTATCAGGGCCTTCCCCCCTCTTTCTGTGGCCTTTAGGGCATTGGACAGCAGGTTTATGACGATCTGGCTCAGGCGGTCGGGGTCCGCATTTATTTCCGTATCAACCTCGCAGGCCAATTCCAGCTCCACCCCCTTTTCGGCAAACAGCAGTTTCAGGCGGGACATTAGGCCTTCCATAAAGGGTTTGACCGTAAACTTCTTTTTATTGATGTAATTGCTGCCCGCCTCGGCCTGGGCAAGTTCTTCGATCCCCTCGATTATCTTTTTGAGCCTGCATGTTTCGGCATGAAGGGACTCCAGATTGTCGGCATCGACCGGCAGAAGCCCGTCAATCATCGCCTCCAGTTCACCCCGCAGGGCGCTTATAGGCGTCCTGAGTTCATGAGCTATATTTGCGGTAAGTTTTTTCCTCAGTGACTCCTGTGTCTCAAGCGAGTGAGCCATCCGGTTGAAGGTCTCGGAAAGCCTCGCTATCTCGTCCCTCCCGATAATAGTCACGCGGCTTTTCAGATTGCCGCCGCTGATCTCCTCCGCCGCCGAAGTGAGCCCCTTGATAGGCCGGGTCAATCTTCGCGAAAAAAAGATGCTGATAAGGATCGCCAGACCGCCAAGCACAACCAGCGAGATCAACAGCAGGTCATTGGACCGAGACACAAAAACACCCTCTTTTTTGGGGTTCAGATAAAGCACATCCATCCGGCCTATCTGTTCGCCTTCAAGAAAAAGAGGGTACGGCACGTACTGTTCGTCGGCCTCCCGTCCCTCCGCCTTACTGAGCGCCAGTATCCTGTTTGTCACATTGTCGGACTGGATCTCAAGCGCCTTTGCCGTATCTATTACCAGACGCTCCTTTGCGTCATACACCTTCACGTCGAAGCCGAGCAGCAGCGCCCAGGTTACATTTTCGGAAAGGTCGATTCTGTCCCACCCGTTTTTCCGGTCGTATGAGCTCTCGATGGCGGCCGTGATCCAGCCTATGCGGTCTTCCCGCTCGCCTTCGATATACTCCCTGAAATCAGTAAGCATCAGGTCCTGCAGAAGAAAGGCCGCTGAAAGCGCGGTAACGGAAACAACTATAAGAAGTATCAGAAACTTAAGCCACAGGCTTTTAAACATCCCTTATGTCATGCCGAACCGCTGTTTTCCTCATTCGCCATGCTCCCTTATATGAAACACCCGGGACCGAATCGGCCCGGCATCAGTAATGCCCTCTTTGCTGAAGGTTTTAACAAACAGCGCCGGGAAAGTCGCTGAAACATGAATTCACGGCGCAACATCCCTCTTGGCCGAAAAGCGATATCCGACGCCGTAAATAGTCAGGATATATTCGGGATTCCTCGGGTCTTTCTCTATCTTGTGCCTGATGTTCTTGATGTGGGCGTCGATGCTTCGTTCATATCCCTCAAACTGGTAGCCCAGGGCCTTTTCGACCAGCTCTTCACGCGGGAAGACCCGCCCCGGGTTCGAGGCGAGCGAATACAGCACCTTGAATTCGGTCGGAGTGATATTTACGGGACTACCTGCAGACGTCACCTCATAGCTCATACCGTCGATTACAAGGGCGCCGTTGTTGAATCTGAGGGGTTCTCCGACGCCCGCTTCACCTTTCTGCTGCCTTCTCAGCACCGCCTTTATCCTGTACACCATCTCGCGCGGGCTGAAGGGCTTGACAATATAATCATCCGCTCCGAGCGCAAACCCTGCAACCCTCTCTTCTTCGGAAGCCTTGGCGGTAACCATGATTATCGGGAAGTCTCCGATCTGCCTCAATTCCTGGCATACCTCTTCTCCGCTGATATCAGGCAGATTCAGATCGAGTATCGCAAGAGCAGGGAGCTCTTTCATGGCCGCTTCTATTGCGCCCTTTCCCGTATCGGAATGCACGACACGATAACCGGCCCCCTCAAGATAGACCTTTTCGACCCTTGCTATCTTTACATCATCTTCAACAAGCAGTATGGGCTGTATCATGATAACGGACTTCCCCTTTCCCGGTCTTGTCTCTTTTTGCCGTCCGGACTATTATATGTCAGGAACGAGGCTGCTTTTCAAATGCCTGTTTTATGTTTATGGAACTATAAAAAGGCCGGCAGACACTATCCAATGAACATCTCGAACGCCTCCGGAGAAAGAGGCCTGCTGTACATTTGTCCCTGCATGGAGTCGCACCGGCACTTTCTGAGTAAAGCGGCCTGCTCGCGTGTTTCGACGCCTTCGGCGATAGTATCGAGATCGAGACTCTTGGCCATTGCTATGACGGCGGTTATGATTGACGCGTCTTCATCGCTCTTCGTCAGGTTTCTCGTAAAAACCTTGTCGATCTTTACAGTCTTTATGGGGAGCCGTTTCAGATAATGCAGCGATGAATACCCCATGCCGAAATCATCAATGGCAAACTGCACGCCGAGCGTTGAAAGCCTCACAAGCTTTGGGGTTATCGCGTCGAGATTCTGCAAAGCCACATTCTCGGTTATCTCAAGCTTGAGCCGTTTAGGGTTGAAAGAAGTCTTTTCAATAGTGCGCTCGACCATATCGACAAAATCGGCCTCCTTCAGCTGGACTCCCGAAACATGTATGGCCAGGTCCAGTGAAGAATAGCCTCTGTCATGCCATTTTTTTACCTGCCTGCATGACATATTGAGCGCCCACTCACCAATGGCGATAATCATCCCGGTTTTTTCTGCGACAGGAATGAAGCCTTCGGACAGCAAAACGCCGAGCTCCGGATGGTTCCATCTCACGAAGACTTCCGCCCCTTCCACTTTCTTTGAGTTTAAACCAAACAGCGGCTGGTAATGCAGGAAAAACTCATTTTTATCGAGGGCCACACACAGGTCGCTTTCCAGCCTGAGCTGTTCCGCGCTCCCGGAGTCCATAAACGGCGAATATAATCTGATATTATTGCCTCCATGCGCCTTTGCGCTGTACATGGCCGTATCGGCCTTTCTTATCAGGGTTTCGGCGTCCATGCCGTCATCCGGGTAAACGCTGATTCCCACACTTGTAGTAATATTGAGCTTGTGGCCGGCAATAATCCATCTCTGGTTTACGGAAGACAATATCTTTCTGGCAACCTTAACTATATCTTCTTCATTATGGACAGGGGAGAGCAGCGCCGTAAATTCATCGCCCCCGAGGCGCGCGACACTGTCGCTGTCCCTCAAACATCCATTCAACACTCCGGCCGCGCTCTGAAGCAGCATATCCCCGACATTGTGCCCGAACGTATCGTTAACATTCTTGAACCGGTCAAGGTCCAGAAACATCACCGCAACCCTGGCCTTTTCCCTCTCTGCCTTTGAAATAGCCATATTCAGCCTGTCACAGAACAATATCCTGTTCGGGAGGCTGGTGAGAGGGTCATGCAATGCTTCATGGCGCATAGCCTCCTCAAGCATCTTCCTCTCCGTAATTTCATAGAGCGAACCTATAAATACCTGTTCACCATTAAATTCGCCCATTAATCCCTGGGCCTCTATATCGATAATGTCTCCGCCCTTTTGTCTTCCCCTGAATGTAAAATACGGGCTTTTCCTGCCGGTGCGGATAACCTTGTCAATCCTGTCCGCCACCCCCTTGCGGTCCACCTCATCTACAAGCTCAAGGATATGAATAGAGCTTGAAATCTCATCCTGCGCATAACCGAAGATCTCCGCCATCTTTTTGTTGGCATATATCATCCGTCCGTTAATCGTTATAAATATGCCGACGAGGGCATGATCTACAAGGTTGCGAAAACCATCACCACCCTCTTCCGGCTTGATCTCTTCCGGCTTGATCTCTTCCGGCTTGATCTCTTCCGGCTTGATCTCTTCCGGCTTGATCTCTTCCGGCTTGATCTCTTCCGGCTTGATCTCTTCTGCCTTGGTCTCTTCTGCCTTGGTCTCTTCTGCCTTGATCTCTTCCAGCTTGATCTCTTCGGAAACAGCAGCTTTCATATCGGGCCCGCAAATCTCCGCCTCTTCAGGCGCATGCGCAACCGGACCGGGATCACCGATATTTATTTCTTTTCCCGGCGTGACAAGAAGATCAGGCTTTCCAAACATAAGAATACCGCATGATTTACCGGCTCCGTCATAGAAAAGAGAACTGCTCATCTTTACAGGTATCCCCTGCCCATCCGTATGCCTGAAATGCATATTCAGATCGCAGCCCCTGGAAAAACCATGTCTGACATCTGCGAGCGTTCTCAATAAAAGTCCGCCTTCAACCACAAAATCACCGACCTCCCTGCCTGCCATATCGCTATCTTCATACCCGAGCATATCGAGCAGGCTTTTGTTGGCGCGGACAATCCGCCCGTCATTATCAACAACCAGGAGGAGATCACTCATATTCCCGAGAACGCCTTCAAGGAGATGCTCCAAAGAAAACACGGAAGAAGCCTCTTCTTTTGGAGATCGCAATACGACAAACCATACCGACACAAGCCATGCGAATAACGCCAGCATGGCCGTCATGGCAGTATAATTATCGAGAAGGTCGAAAAATAATAAATCCGCTGCAATTACATATCCGATAACAGGCAGGACGCCTGCGGCCATGACCACAGAAGATGCGCGCCAATAACCCGAAGACGCCTTTTTCACAAATAAAAACAACAATAGGGCCGCTGTCGCGCAATAAAGAGCAAAATAGCCTGAATAGGCCCAAAACCAGATTTCGTTAAGCTGGGGACCTGCCGTCCATCCAAGAAGATGGTCATATATGACATGAGACGGTTCCCTGTACTCAAGCCCCCGATATACAAAGAAAACAGCCGGCAGGTAAATAATCCTGCTGATAATCCCGGCCGACGTTTTATTATCAAAGGCTGTGCGAATGGAAAAATTCAATAAAACCGCGGGGAACAGCGCCCATCCGGCGGCAAGCCCCGCAAAGATGTATGGATTGTCATATTCAAAATCCAGGTCGGCAAGATAAACATAGAGCAGAGACAAGATCAGGGTGTTAAGGCATAAAAACACAAAAAAAAGGCCCGATGAATGCCTGCGCCCGGAGAACAATGCAAGAAGGCAAAGACACAAGACGGCAACTGACGGCACGGCGGTAAAAATAACCAGCTGATTCATAGCTTTATATTATAACCTTATTGTTGTCCTCCCCCTCCACGGCTAATCTTAACCTATTGCCCCGTATTAGTTCAAGAAATGCCTTTTTTCAGGACGCGCGCCTGAAAGGGGCAGGTCCACTTATGGAGTCATTGATAATTTCAGTTGCAAATCATGTTTAAATGTGATATAAATTACTATCGGGTTGGGGGCGCCGACAACCCGATACGGCCGGCTCTTTGCCGTACATACAAAGCTGCAACCGGAGGTCCCTGTGCGGATATTTTATTTTTTGCTTATTGTGTTGTCGCTGTCTTTTTGCCCATTTCCGGCGATTGCCGCGGATGATCAGCCGCGTGTCTTAACGAATGACGATCTCAGCGGCCGGCCACGGGCCGAAAATCAGAAACCCGCAGACAACCCCGGGGCAAAAAAAGAATCCCGGCAAAAGAAAATTCGCCCCTCAAAACAGGCCGGGGACAGAGATAAAGAGAGATGGTGCAAAGACGGGAGCCGATATCGGAACCGGGTCGACGAAGCCAAAGCCAATTTTTATGAAGCCGAGAAAAAATATTCCGAAGCCCGTGATAGAGCAGACTCGCGTTTCCCCAAAAAGAAAAAACAAATGCTGAAAGCAGCGGTCTCGGACGCAGCGGTAAGAAAGGCAAGGCTGAAACTCGAAAAGGCCGAAAAACAGCTTCTCGACCTGGAACAGGACGCTCACAGGAAAAATGTCCCTCCGGGCTGGCTGCAATGCCGGTTCAGCTATTGAACATGGCATGGCTCCGATAATCCGAAGACTTGTTCCCGGGCTTTCCGGATTATGGGCCCGGGCCGTCATGTTTCGACGGTTTAAAATCCGGCCTTATGGGAAAATTTCAGGCCGAGCATAATGATATTATTGGTATAACTTTGCGAGGCAGGAGCTGCGGCGTTTGATTTAACAAAAGAATACGACATGACGGCGCTCAAAGTCTGCCCTGAATCCTGCCACAACCTGTAGGCAAAATTGACGGTCCCTCCGTATTCATCCCGGTTTGCGGCCAAACCGCCGCCCGTGTCGCCCATAGCTTTATAATTGCCGTAAAATGCCGCCAGCGAACCGTCTATTTGCTGAGTGACCGGCAAGGTATATCGCAATGACACGACATCGCTCTTCATCGGTGTCGTGCTCTGTATGCCTGCAGTCACACCATGCGCATAGCTGAAGTTTGCCTGGCTGTTCTCAAATCTTTTTGCAATCGACAGCCCGCCGCTGAATCCATTGATGGTCCTGCCTTCCTGCTCAAGCCTGGTAATAACAAAACCGCCATAGCCGCCAACCGTGATCGTCGGCGTAAGCCGCCAGTTCGCGCCCAGCGTATAGTCCATGCTGTTTGCATCGCCCGACATTTTATAGTCATACAAAGTTAATACGGCGCCGGCGCGCAGGGTGATCCTTTCGTCCAGTATATACCTGACCCCAAGCCTGCCTGCATAGGTCTCATAGTCTCCTGAATTCGTCCCGGTAATATTCGTCGCGCCGGAATTCATCCCACTGATATTTACCATGGTATACGTTGCGCCGGCCTGCAATCCCACAATTCCGGACAGCCTGTAATCCAGATCGCCGTTCAGACTATTATGTGTTGTAGTGCGCAGCTCCTGAGTTATTGGGCCCCCTCCCTCTATAGTCCTGAGGACCGAGGAATCCCGGCTCCGGGTATATGAGTCTGCAATATTAAGCGTTAACGTATCGGACAATCTGTAACGACCAGTAACAGCAGCCTGGTGAGATATGCTGTTCACATCCTCGTGCCCGGCATAAAAATTAAACGATGGGGAATAATTTATCCCCGCATCCAGAGACTGTGTAGTTGTCGACAGGGCCAGGGCAGGTTTGATTACTGTTATAAAATCGCTGATTTTATTGGCTTGTGACAGATTTATATTGTCATTATAAGTTTCGGAGACATCAAGCGAAAGATCGGCCGCATAGTCGAGCGCTGAAACTTCGGCTGATGCCGAAATTAGAATGACGGCCGATACGAGTATTGATGCCAGTTTTTGCATTTATCGCTCCTACCGGCATTGGAGCTGAAACACCGGAATTGTTTATTCTATATTAACCCTGCTTTGCCTGTAAAATCGGATATTACCCCTGAAACTCTCTAATAATAATGAATAATATCTTTATCGGACAGGCGTTGAGAAGCGTGAAATTATGATGAACTACAATTAAAGGCCCGGGGCTCAATTGCCGAAACAGGAGAAAATCGGGCGATCATGTCGATTTTTATACCTTACCCCGCGCCACTTAGCCCGGCCTGCTCTATATATGTTATATTTAAACTGACTGATATGTATGTGTTATTGTTCGATTTTTCTTTTCAGTCGATAGCCTTGGCAGCACAACATTACTGATTGCGGCTATGATCAGGGGAAGTTCATTATGGCATTCTCAGCCGGCAAATTGTGACTGAGAGGACGGAGTAATGGGAAAATGCCTGTCCAATATCTGCCGATTGCCGATGGAGCGGGAGGTTTTGAAGTTGATCACAGATAAAGTTATTGGTCCCGCATATACAGGGAGGATTCCCGGCAGGAAAGGCGCCGGGGATTTCATTGTTATTGTGCGGAGACGAGAATACGGGAAATCCATATGAAACAAATGAAAACGCTTCTGATTATCGGCGATGTATTTCTTTCCATTATAGCTCTGTACATAACATCCATATTTATTTCGCACTCCTATCCGGTTATTTACATAAGGTTATGGGCCATATTAAGCCTCATGTCATTTGTTATTACCCTGGTCTTTTCGTCTTTCCTGTTCGACCTTTATAATCACAGAAAAGCCTTCGTATATACGCTGAAAGAATTGGCCACCATGATCCCACTGGCGCTCATGGTCTCTGTTGCAATCCTCTCGATCATCAAGCTCCTGTTGCCGGATATCACGTTTGGGTGGCGCCTGGGCTTCCTGTCTGCGGCGTTTTTTGGAGCGTTACAGTTCGGTTGGCGCCTGATATATAAAGCGATTATCTGCTCTCCGGCCATGGCCCAAAAAATTCTTGTGATAGGCAACGGCGAAAGCGCCATGAAACTGGCGTCCGTTATTGCATCTTCAAAGCGCAATTTTATTATGGTCGGATGCTATGACCCCGTAAACAGCGTCGCGCCGCCGGCAAATATCTCCACTGAACCGCTCAAGGAAATGGTGAGAAAAGAACATGTCGACATGGTGGTTGTAGCGGTTAAGCAACGCAGGGGCATGATCCCCCTCCAGGAACTGCTCGACTGCAAACTGGCAGGGGTGGAGGTTGTTGATTCTCCTACCTTCTATGAAGAACTGCACGGCAAACTGCTGCTCGAAGAGATCACGCCGAGCTGGTTTATTTTTTCCGACGGATTCAAGCTGAACAGCGGGCGAAAACGCTTTAAACGGATTATCGATATATTAGTTGCGCTTGCGGGAGTAATATGTTTTCTGCCTTTGGTCCCGTTTTTTGCGATTTTGATAAGATTGGACTCAAAAGGCCCGGTGTTTTTTTCGCAGATACGCATGGGCGAGGGTGAAAAGCTTTACCATATGTATAAATTAAGGACCATGAAAGTGAATGCCGAGCGTAAAACCGGGGCAGTCTGGGCGCAAAAGAACGATCACAGGGTAACGCGAGTGGGAAAGATTTTCAGAAAATTGAGGATCGATGAAATCCCGCAGTTCTATAATGTGCTGAAAGGGGACATGAGTTTTATCGGCCCCAGACCTGAACGGCCCGAGTTTGCAGAGAGGTTGAAGGCCGCCATCCCATATTATTCCGAGCGTCACTGCGTGAAACCGGGCATAACCGGCTGGGCACAGGTTATGTATTCCTACGGAGCGTCGGAAGAGGATGCCTTTGAAAAATTGCGCTATGATTTATATTACGCCAAGAATCTCTCTTTTCAGCTGGAATGCACAGTTTTCCTGGAAACAATAAAGGTCATCCTCTTCGGAAAAGGATCAAGGTAAGGAGGAAGCATGAAAAGTCTGATTTCAGCGCTTATATCAATAACCGCCATTCTGGTGGGATTAACAGGGACCGCTTGCGGAGAGAGCTTTGTTATAGGACCGGAAGATATGCTGCAGCTCAATGTCTGGGGTAATGCGGAGTTGTCCGCCCACGTGCCGGTCCGGCCCGACGGCATGATCTCGGCCCCCCTTATCGGAGATATCAGGGCAGAAGGCCTTACTCCTGCGGAATTGAAGGAGCTGCTTGAAAAACGCTATACTAAGTACGTTAATGTGCCTGTTGTAACGGTTATTGTAACTGCAGTCAACAGCTTCAAAGTATATATTGTCGGCGGGGGTGTTTCAGGCGCATCGTCGGCCTCTGCAGGCGGGGGGACCCAGGCTTCTGCGGGTGGAGGCGCGGCGGCTTCCGCAGGCGGAGGGACTCCCGGCATAATATCGCTCAGGAGAAACACGACCCTGCTCCAACTTCTCGCCCAGCTCGGCCCGTTGCAGGGGGCTGATTTAAAAAGCGCCTACATCCTCAGAAACGCAAAAAAATTGGGTGTGGACTTCCAGAAGCTTATAAACGAAGGCGATGTGTCGCAGGATGTGCAGCTGAAGCGGGACGATGTGATATTCATACCGCCGGACGTCGTTAACCGGATCAAGGTTGTGGGGGCCGTCAAAACACCGGGGATCATCCCCTATGTTAAAGGGATGACCGCCCTTGACGCCGTGCTAAGTTCAGGCGGCTTCAATGAATTCGCGAGCCGGAACAGTGTGGTCATTGTCAGGCAGGAAGGGTCGGAAGTAAGGAATATCGATGTCAGGCTGGGAGATGTTATCACGCATGGCGATTTGGGCAAGAATATATCTCTCAGGCCCGGCGATCTGGTAAACGTCAAATCAGGAATTTTTTAGAGGTCCGGATGCCGGAAAGCGACGACATAAGCGGTTTCGAAATCGGGAAATACTGGGGACTCGTCCTTGGGAAAAAATACCTTGTCATCTCGGTGGCCCTCGCGGTATTGACTGCCTGCACGGTGTTCAGCTTTATGGGGAGCGCCGTATATGAAGCAAAATGCACTGTCTTCGTGCAGCGCAATACGATGGTAGACCCTCTTGTAAAAGGCGGCTCCAACATGGGCAGCGTCGACGTCCAGCTGAGGACATTGACGGAACGCATCAACAGCCCCAGCTTTCTCGAACGCGTGTTAATCAGGCTTGACCCTGCAAACAAGACGCTGGAGAAGCCTAAAATAGAAGCCTTAGTGGGCCGTCTCCAGAAAAATCTGACGGTCACCGTCAAGGGCGGAAACAAGGAAGCCGACCTGTTTGTCATAGCCTTTAAAGGGACAACCCCGACCCAGACCCGGGACACCGTAAACACCCTCGCCTATCAATATATAGACGAAAATGTGGAGTCCAACAAGGCAGACGCCTCAGGCGCCATTGAATTTCTGCAGACCCAACTCGCGGAATACCAGGCAAAACTCGAGGCAACGGACAAGGAGCTGGCGTCCTATAGCGTTTCCCCTGTGGCTGCGGCGCCTGTAGCGCATACGAAGGAATCGAGGCTGAATGAACTGAATAACCGCCTCGCCGCTTTATTGTCTCAATATACTGAAAATCATCCCGATGTTTTAAGGACAAAAAGCGAAATAGAGGCCGTAAAAAAACTGCCTGCCCAGAGATTCCCCGGGGCACAGGCTCCCCGGGCCACAGTATCGAAGCTTGAGAGGGACCGGGCAGCTTATCAAAAAACTTACGATAATCTGCTCCAGCGGCTTGATAACGCCAAGCTTTCAAGGAACCTTCAGCTTACCGACAGCGCAGCCGCTCTGAAGGTTGCCGACCCCGCCCCACTGCCGACCGCGCCTGTTAAACGGAATCGCGTCCTTATTATCCTGGCCGGCTTTTTCCTCGGGGCTGCCGCAGGAGTGGGCGCGGCGCTTGCCGTTGATTATTTAAACCCTTCCTTCAGGGACGAGGACTCAGTGGAAGCAGGCCTGAAATTACCCGTTCTTGTAACAATACCCGCTATTGTTACTGAAGCCGACCTCCTGGCCGGGGAAAAGCGTGACAGAAAGGTATACATTGCCGCAGCAGCCTATATATCGGTTATTCTCCTGTTGTTGGTTCGGGAAGTCCTTGCCGTTTATCTTGGAATCAACATCGGCGGATTTTAGGCGGAGGGGGAAAATGAGCAAAATAGAAGATGCTCTCGAAAAAGCGGTCCGAATGAGAAAATCGGCGGCAGCGTCTCCGCCTCCTCCATTGAGCTCCGGCACATCTGTTGAAACGCCTGCCCCTCCGATTTTTGAGAGCAGGCAATGTATCATCGACAAATCGAAACTTGACAGTCATATCGTCGGCATTACCGACCCTTTATCTGCGGCTGCGGAACAGTACCGGAAGCTGAAGGTGAGGATCATCGCGTCCTGCGGACAAAACAACAACAATGTCCTGATGGTGGCGAGTTCTGATGTCGGAGAGGGCAAAACCATAACCGCAATAAACCTCGCCGTCACCCTCGCCCAGGGAATCGACAATACCGTTCTGCTGGTTGACGCGGACCTGAGAACACCTTCAATTGCAAAATATCTCGGTATTGAAACCGGACCGGGGTTGAGCGACTACCTTGCAGGAAAGGGCGAGCTGTCGGATATGCTCATTCATACCGGAATCGGAAAGCTGGTGATTTTACCGGCCGGTTCGCAACCCGATAATCCCGCAGAACTCCTTTCTTCCAATCGCATGAAAGAGCTTGTCGCTGAAATGAAGCTCCGCTACAGCGATCGCTATATTATATTCGATTCATCGCCGATACTCGCATCAGCCGACGCAGTCTCGCTCAGCGCCCATGTAGACGGCATTTTGCTTGTTGTGCAGGCGGCAGGGACGCCTGTAAAAACCGTTAAAAAGACCTTGAGCCTGCTCAAAAACACGCAGATCGTCGGGGTTGTTTACAATAATGCGCCCGATTATCTGGCCGGAAATCTCTACCATAAGACATACCACGGGGACAGGAGCGATGCCGCCCCGATAAACAGCGGGGCCCAAAAATAACCAATGTATACCGCCTTTTTCAATCTGCTCTGCAACCCGTTCCAGCTCACCCCTGATCCGGACTTTCTCTTCCTGAGCAGGGAACACAAAAAAGCCCTGACATTCCTGCGTTACGGCATGTCATCGAACACCGGCTTCATACTCGTCACAGGGGAAGTAGGCACGGGCAAAACAACCCTCATAAGGCAAATACTGAAAGAGCTGCAGGATGATATAAAGGTCGCCCGGGTCAATAATACATTGGTAAATTCGGAACAGCTCATAACCATGATCAATGACGATTTCGGGATTGAGACAAAAGGCAGGGGCAAGACCGAGATGCTCAGGGACCTTTCCGATTTTATAGTCAGCCGTTATGCGCAGGGCTTCAGAACGGCCCTGATCATAGACGAAGCGCAAAATCTTTCCACTGAACTGATGGAGGAAATCCGGCTGCTGTCTAACCTTGAAACCGACAAGGACAAACTGCTCCAGATCATTCTGGCGGGCCAGCCCGAGCTGAAACGGCATCTTGCAGTGCCCGAACTGCGGCAATTCAGGCAGCGAATAAATATAAGCTGTCATATCAATCCGCTCAACCGGGATGAGATGGAAGAATATATCATGCACCGGCTTGAAGTTGCCGGCAACAGGGACGCCGTAAAATTCCTCGACGGGGCGCTGGATGAACTCCATGCGGCGACACATGGAATCCCGAGGCTGATCAACATTTTCTGTGACTTCCTGCTCCTGACAGCGTATAACGAGGAAAGGAAAGAGATATCCGCGGAACATGTAAGGGATGTGTCGGAAGATATCGACGCGGAAGACAGGTACTGGAAGGACACAGAACCTGAACAGGACAAGGCCGACACCGCGCATATCCTGCAGTCCATCCTGTCCCGGCTCGACAGGCTTGAGGCGGCAGTGAACAACAACCAGGCCGGTTCAAAATCGGATATTGAAGAAATCAGGAATAAAATGAATAACCTTGAGGGCATCATCAAATCAACCATACAGGGGAAAGGCTGAAATCCTGATCTGCAGGCCTGCCACATTTATTCCTTTATGCTGAATGCGCTGACTATAGACGTTGAAGACTATTATATGGTGTCCGCCTTTGCGGGCCGCATACGGTTTTCCGACTGGGACAGCTACGACAGCAGGGTCGAGCGCAATACCCGCAAAATTCTTGACCTCCTGAATGAACGCAATGTCAGGGGCACGTTTTTTGTACTCGGATGGGTTGCAGAGCGGTTCCCTGCCCTCATCAGGGAGTTACATGACATGGGGCACGAGATCGCCAGTCACGGCTATAATCACCGGCTCATATATGACCTTTCGCCGGAGGAATTCAGGGAGGACCTGAGGCGCTCACGGGGCATTCTTGAGGACCTTACCGGGGCGGCTGTTCTCGGGTACAGGGCTGCAAGCTATTCCATTGTCCGGCGCAGTATCTGGGCCATCGACATACTGATTGAAGAAGGCTTCAAATACGACTCGAGCGTCTTTCCGGTATATCACGACCGCTACGGTATTCCCGGCGCAAAGCGCCGTCCGCATGTCATCACCAGACCGGGGGGTGAGATCATCGAATTTCCGCCCGCCACACTGAAGTTCGGGAAATCCGTCTTCCCTGTCGCAGGCGGCGGTTATCTGAGACTGTTCCCCATCTCTCTGACACGTCATGCCATCCGCAGGCTGAACACCCGGGAAAAACAGATCGCCGTCGTTTATCTGCATCCCTGGGAGATAGATCCCGACCAGCCGCGCATGCAGGGGCCGTTACTGTCCAGATTCAGGCATTATATAAATCTTGATTCAACCCTTCCGAAGCTCAGCTCTTTGCTTTCCGATTTCAGCTTTGATTCCATGAGGACCATTCTTGCTCTCAATGAAGCGGCGGTCCGGGCTGCGGACAAGCCTGCCGGCTCCAACGGATAGAGGGGGACGGTCGCCTTATGGAAACAATATTTTTCCTGTCGCTACTTTCAGTTGTGTATGTCTATGCAGGCTATCCGCTGATGATCTTCTGTCTTTCACTCCTGATAAAAAGGCCTGTCCAATACGGAAACTATAAACCGTCGGTGACGGTCCTTATTGCGGCCTATAATGAAGAACATTCGATCAATGAAACTATTCTCAATAAACTGGAACTTGACTATCCTGCGGACAAACTCGAAATAATCGTAATCTCCGACGGCTCCACAGATTCCACCGATGCCATAGTCGAAAAACATCTTGACCGGGGCGTCAGGCTGCTGCGCCAGGAGCCCAGGGCCGGCAAAACCGCGGCGCTGAATAAAGCGGTGAAAGAGGCCAAAGGCGAGATATTGGTCTTTGCCGACGCAAACTCACTGTATGAACGGGATGCCCTGCTCAGGCTGATGCGGAACTTCGCCGATCCGTCCGTGGGATATGTAACCGGGAAGATGGTATATACGAATGCAGACGGCAGTCTTTCCGGGGACGGTTGTTCGGCTTATATGAAGTATGAAAACCTGCTTCGCCTTTACGAGACGCGGGTACATTCAGTCGTAGGGGTTGACGGAGGGATCGACGCTGTCCGCAAAAATTTATATACGGACATGCGGCCCGACCAGCTACCGGACTTCGTGCTGCCGCTCCGTGTGGTCGGGCAGGGCTACAGGGTGGTATATGAACCAGGGGCCGTGTTAAGAGAATCCGCGCTTGAGTCAGGAGCGGACGAATACCGGATGAGGGTCAGGGTGTCCCTGAGGGCGCTATGGGCGCTATGGGACCTGAAGTGTCTGCTCAATGTATTCAGATACGGTATTTTTTCATGGCAAGTATTATCTCATAAGGTCCTCAGGTATCTCGCGATATTGTTTCTTGCAGGAATGTTGCTGTCATCCGCGGCTCTGAGCTGCGAAAGCCGCTTCTACACCGCTGCGCTGCTTCTCCAGACGGCGTTTTACGGCGCGGCGCTTTCATCCCTGATCTTCCCGGAACTCTTCGGAAAAATAAAACTGCTGTATGTCCCCTACTATTTTACACTGATCAATATTGCCTCCGGTCATGCATTGCTGAAATTTCTGACAGGCAGGAAACAGGTCTTATGGACCCCCAGAAAGGGATAAAGATCATGCATGTAATCGACAGCTCCGG
>JGI20214J51088_10000058_pt1 | contig 69911 bp, 55 predicted proteins | sample WetSurMetagenome_FD_51088 | JGI IMG/M metagenome (IMG submission 51088) | reverse complement strand
GGAATTTCCCCATCTCTTCATGACTGTAGCCATCGCCAAGAATAACAAAATCAACCCTTTCAGAGGGAGCTCCTGATCCATGAATGATATTAACCTTTTCAGTATGTTTAAGTAACGCCGGGTTAACACTATGAGCCCCGGGGTCAACTGTATAATGCCATATCTGCGCAAACCCGTTCATTGCATTACGCTTGCTTATAATAACATTCACCGGTTTCTTTGGCCATGGGAAGCGCATTGACTCACTGAAGGTACCCCATTGTGTGTCGGCCTCAGGAGTTGTCTGCCACTCTCCAAAAACAGAAGCGAAGCCCCTTGAATAGAGAAGTCTCCCGGAGGCAGCATCAGTTACTTCAAGCATGTAAGGCCCCCTTTGAAGAGGGTCAATGAGCTGTGTCAGACTACCCGACCAGATGCCGTCATTAAAAGCTGCGTCGTAAGAAAAATGATCTTCCTTTGCATTACCAGAATGATAGAGATCAAGCCTCATAGTCGCAAATCGAAACCAGTCGTGGTAATTGGGATTACCCTGATTAACTACAGATGTGTTCTCAATTGACTGATTATTTGCTTTTACTGCAGTGTTTTTAGGCTCTTCGGAACAGGAGACCAGCAAACACGGAATGATAAACAGTAGGATATTTTTCATCACATTAGCTATATATGTGCAAAGTAAAGGTTTTGGATAAAATTTTTTCAAAAAAAAAGCCCCGATTCAACGGGGCTTTAATTTTTAGTATCTCGGTTCACGATCCCTGTCGCGGAAATCACGACGCGGGCGGAAAGGTTTCTTCTCTGCCTTAGGCTCTGATCTCTTAACAATGATCTGACTTCCGTCAAGCTCAGAGTTGTTAAGTTTCTCGATAGCTTCGAAACCAGCACGGTCATCTGCCATCTCAACGAAACCATAGCGCTTTGAAAAGCCGGTTTCACGGTCCATAATAACTTTTGCGGAGATTACTTCTCCAAATTTGCTGAAAAGTTCGGTAAGGTCTTCGGCTTTAGTCACAGAACTCAGCTTAGCTACAAAAATGTTCATTTGAAAATTAATTAATGTTAATAAAAGGTTCTTTATCTGTCAATTAATAGAGTTTAGGAGTGGGATGCACATAAAAACAATTAGCTGACATGATTAATCTCTAGCAAAGATATGTAATTATTTATAAGAAATCCAAATTTATTAATTATTTGATAATTACGTGTCAGGAAGACACTTAGTGTATAGCTGCAGGGTTGATTTTTACACCGACCCAATCCTCCAGTTTTTGAATTACAAGATCCCTTTTTTCAGGAGGCAGATTCATTATTCTGGTGCCATGTGATCCGCCGGGATTGATAATTTTTAAGCAGCTTTTGTTGGATCCGGGATCTGCAGCCGATGCCGACCATGGATCATATTCTCCGTAAAGGAATATAAAATGACGGGCTTTTGTCTTGATATATTTATCCACGTCGTGGGCAAATTTGAAATCATAAGGAGGCAGGGCAACATTACACGGTGCAGAGAAAAGAAACTCCGGTTTGCCGTTGTCTGAAGCATACCTGAGAAGACCTTTGAACTTGTCAAACTGGTACCCATAATAACCTATCTGCGTGAGAGCCTGGTAAAAGAATGGCTCAAAATAGACAATCCCCTGATCTGTAAAATATGAGAAGTCACCTACTGTAGAAAGAAAGTCAAATATCTCCTGGTCTGTACCGCTGAGAGGAATTTTATCGCAGGAGTAGCCCCATTGCCAGAATGCAAACTCAAATTCAAGGACAGACATCTCAAATGCAACCTGGGGACTGCCAACCCTGCTAAATGTCCATTTCTTCTCCTCCGCGAGTTTCTGCATCATAGGAAAGAGAACATCAAATTTTTCAAGTGCAAGCTTTTGAAATTCGTACACCTTATTACGGCACTCCGGCGTACCATCATTTGCCAGGAATGAGGCCATTCTCGGGTCTTCAGGCCCAAAGTTAAGCGGGCCTACATAAGCCACTCTCACATCTGCATCTTTAGGGTAGTAAAAGCTGTGAAACATGACATTTTCGCCACCGTTGCTTATACCTGTTGTAATCCACTTTCCATGGAATACTGGTTTGAATAATTCTATAATATCGTGTTGATCAGTTGCCGATTGCCATGCAGTCAAATATTTCCAGTCCAAAGAATCGGGTATCGACTCATCAAAATAACGGTGTTCGATAATAATCTGGTTACAATGAAGCAGTTGTGCCAGTTCGGTTGTATAGTTTCTGTGGACACTGTATCCTTCTGTTACAACAACCACCGGAGCGTCAGGCCCGACATAACTCAGAAAGACCTGCTGGTGAAACTTCTTTCCTGACGGATTATTTTGATCCAAAGGCTGAGTTATGGCAAATTCCCATGCCTCGGAGAACATGGTATCGCACTTGATCTTTTCTGCCTTGGTTGCGGGGAGTGTTGCAATTCTGTCTTTCAGAGACATTTTTCTTACCCCGTAAGCGCTGTTGGCAATCAATGCCACAAAAAGCAGAAGACAATAAAGTTTTTTCATAATGAAGCAGATATTTAAGATAGATTTATTTACTGAGCCGGGCCGTCTTTGCTTTAAGCCACTTCTTCTCTTCAGTGCTTAGTCTGACGGAGAGTTTTTCAAAAACAACGGTATGATAATCATTAAGCCATTTGAGTTCAGCATCAGAGAGAATACTGACATCTACAAGTTTTGTGTCAATATAGCAGAGTGTCACTGTATCAAACTTAAGAAATGTTCCATACTCAGTCACTCTGTCCTCAACGCAAAGGACAAGGTTTTCAGTTCTGAAGCCATACTCACCTTCTCTGTAAACTGCGGGTTCATCAGAAGTCAGCATGCCTGGTGTAAGGAATGTGTTCAGGTCACCTGAGGCTCCGCTACCGATTGTCTGCGGCCCTTCATGCACGTTAAGGAAGAAACCCACGCCGTGACCGGTGCCGTGGCCGTAATTAAGACCGTGACTCCACAAAGCCTGGCGCGCAAGCATCTCTATCTGGTAGCCTCTTGTACCAAACGGGAAACATGCCATTGCCAGGTCAATTGTTCCCCTGAGTGCCAGTGTAAAGTCGGTTTTCATCCTGTTTGTTGGATTTCCCAGAGCAATGGTACGGGTGATATCAGTTGTCCCCCCAAAATATTGTCCACCTGAGTCAAGAAGAAAGATTCCGTTTTCTCCGATTTTTACATCTGTTTCCTTTGAAGGAGAGTAATGAGGTGAAGCAGCGTGATCATTAAAAGCAGCAATTGTTGTAAAGGAAGGACCGATACACCCCTCCTGTTCCATTCTTAACCTTTCAAGTTGTGCCGAAGCAGATAATTCAGTTATGTCTCCTGTTTTGACGTTTTCTTCCAGCCACATGAAAAATTTTGTCAGAGCAACACCATCTTTAACCATTACCTCCCTGATATTGCTGATCTCAGTGTTGTTTTTCACGGCCTTTAACCGTGTGACAATGCTTACGTCTTCCTTTTTCGGCATCCTTACCGGCATAGAATAATAGATTGCCGCTGAGGTTGTTGCAGGTGTGTAAAGAATAGTTTTACCGACATCGAGTGATTTAAGGACTGCGGTGAGTGTATCATAAGGTAAAAGAACCACTCCGTCGAGATCAAGGGCAGCCTTCATTCGCTGTGGTATCTTGTCTTCTCCGGCAAATAGTAATACCTGGTCATTACCGGCAAGGGCAAAAGATGTCAGCAACGGAGAGTTTTCAACATCTCCACCGCGAATATTCAGGAGCCACATTATATCATCAACGGAAGTCAAAAGCTGATAGTCAACCTGCTTCTCTCTCATTTTGTCATTTAAAAGGGCAATCTTTTCTTTTCGTGAGAGACCGGCATACTGTACAGGATGGTCAAATGCCATTGCATCCGGCATCGGAGGTCTGTCATTCCAAATGGGGGTCACAAGGTCGCTTCTTAAAGACAACAAAATCTTTTTCTCTGAAAGTTTTTCCTTCAGTAACCTGGCCTGTCCAAACGAGATAACCCTTCCGTCAACTCCCACCCTTGAAGCAGGTTTCATTGTGTCTGCAATCCAATCGATATACTCAGGCGTATGCGGTATTCTTAGCTTTACCAGGGTAAAACCGGTGCCTTCAAGTTGCTTCTCTGCCTGTATGAAGTAACGTGAGTCAGTCCATAATCCGGCAAACTTCTTTGTAATAACTACTGTCGCCGCCGATCCGGTAAAACCGGTAAGCCATTCTATAACCCTCCAGTATTCAGGAACATACTCGGAGAGATGAGGATCTGTTATCGGTATGATACAGGCGTCAAGCTTGCGTTTAACCATTGCTGAACGAAGCATTGCCAATCGGTCCTTGTAGATGCTCTTTGCCATTTCATTAATTTTAATGTGGTCTGCCTGTTATGAGACGGAAACAAATATAACAAAGATTAATTAGTGAAATCTGCGGTTGTTGCAGAACATATTAACTCCGTAAGGTTAAAATTGTCTAAATTTATGCCCTGCTCAGGTATTAATTTCAAAAAGTCAGTTTAATGATCAGGAGGGATAGACAGGGAAAGGCCAAAGGCTCAGTTGATGGTTGGATGAAGCTTGACAATGCTGCCAAGATATATCCTCCTGTTACACGGGGAGAACTTACCGGGGTCTTCAGGATCACTTCCATTCTGAATGCTCCTGTCAGGTTCAATGCACTGCAGCAGGCTGTTGATATGACTTTTAAATTATTTCCGTCTTTCAGCGTGGAATTATGTCCTGGCATTTTCTGGTATTACCTTGAATATAATGGTCAGAAACCTCGTCTTTTGCTTGATGAAGGACCTCAATGCCAGGCATTTCCAAGCAAAAGAAAAGGCGAGGTAATGTATCGTATCCTGGCACGTCATAACAGGATATCAGTTGAGTTTCTTCACATCATTACTGACGGCGGAGGTGCAATGATGTTTTTCAAAATGCTGCTTAACAACTATGGTAACATCGTTTCAGGAACAGATGAAACGAAGGTGCTTTTCCCCGGTTCGCTGATTTTAAACCCGGTAAACGACACCAGGGACCGGTTCAGGGAGCATTCAAAAAAGAGGTTTCCGCATCCGGTTAAACTGGCCGGGGCATGGCACCTCCCCTTCAGGCTTAATAACAAACCCCGGTTTAAAACCATGTCATTTTCATTACCTGCAGGCAGGCTTGCTGAAGAATCAAAAAAATGTAATACCACCGTCAGCGAATTTCTTGTGTCTGTGTATCTGGCCAGCCTTCAGGATCTGAGAGACAAACAAAAAAAGGGATCCCCTTTTCTCAGAGTACAGGTGCCCGTTGACCTGAGAAGGAGGTTTAATACGGAGACTGTAAGAAACTTTTCAGTTTTTGTAATGCCTGAACTGGATCTCAGAATGGGTCATTACTCCTTTAATGAGATAATACAGGAAGTTAAAGTAGCCATTGGCCTGATGGCAGATGACAAGAGACTTACAAAGATTATAAGCAGGAATGTGTCAAAGGAGAACAATCCGTTAATAAGAGTTATTCCCCTTTTTGTGAAGGGATTTTTTCTGAGAATGGCATACAACAGGTTAGGTATAAGCCAGTATTCTGGGGTTTTAACCAACATGGGAAGGATTGATTTAACGCCTGAAGGAGAGGAAATCCTTAATGGCATGTTTGTGGTTCCACCTCCTCCGCATCCCAGGATAAAGGTTTCATGCGGCGTTTCAACACTTGGAAATAATACAATAATTACTTTCGGATCTGTTGCTGATGACAATGCACTCGAAAGAACTTTCATTACTTATCTTACTGGCAGAAACATACCTGTCAGACTTTTAAATCTTAAATAAAAGAAGAGATGGCTATATGCAGTTTTTGCGGGATTGAGTATGATGACGACCTGCCTGTCTGTCCTCTCTGCAACGGAGAAGAAAAAAGGATACACCCTGTTTCTCCTGCAGATATACTCGACATGTCAAAAAGCGAGAATAAAAGGCAATTGTGGGAGTTGTCAATGGTACTCCTTTTCTCAGCAGTCATTATTGCATTCGCTGTTGATGCTGTATTCGGCAAAGGAATCAACTGGTCACTCTACGCGGATGTGTCATTACTTTATATCGCTTCCATATTGACATTAACTCACTTCAGCAGAAATAAATGGGTGATCAGCTCTTCACTTTTTGTGTTAACTGCCACACTTCTTTTAATTTTTGATATGTTGACAAAAAGCCATAGCTGGTTCCTGCCACTTGCGCTTCCAATAACGGTCTCACTTTTCCTGCTTGGTATGGCAGTCATTTTTCTTAACTCGCTTTCGAAGTACAGGGGACTGAATCTCATAGCCGTCATTTTCATTGCCTTGGCCCTCTTCACTGTCATAATCGAGATAACCGTTGATCTATACAATGATGGCATAGTAAAGCTCAGGTGGTCAGTAGCGGCCTCAGTATCGTTATCGCTGCTCGCTCTGATACTGGTGTTTATCCACTACAGGCTAAAAAAAGGAAGAACCCTGGATGGCCTCTTTCATGTCTGATCCTTCCCGTTTGAAAACGGTTTTATACCTTTGAAGTGCAAAATTTAAGATCAAAAAACAGTTATCGATGGAAAAACTTCTTGAGAGATTTCTGAGTTATGCCAGGGAGAATACGATGCCTGATGAAGAGTCAACCACATGTCCATCATCAGATAGGCAATTGAGGTTTGCCGGCAAACTTGCAGACGAACTGAAAAGGATCGGGCTGACAGAGGTAAGCCTCGATACAAATGGGTATGTCATGGCCTCTGTGCCGGCAAACGATGGCAGCAATAGCCCGGTAATAGGGTTTATTGCCCATATGGATACAAGCCCTGAAGCCCCTTCTGAAAATATAAGGCCCGTGGTACACAAAGATTATGATGGGGCAGACATTATTCTTGACTCAAAAACAAANGTTATACTCTCAGTTAACGATTTCCCTGAGCTTAAAAATTATAAAGGACAAACAATAATCACTTCAGACGGATCAACACTACTTGGTGCTGATGACAAGGCTGGGATAGCAGAAATTGTGACTGCTATGGAGAGGCTGATAGAACACCCTGAACTGCGTCATGGAAAAATACGAATTGCCTTCACCCCTGATGAAGAGATAGGTCGCGGGGCAGATAAGTTTGACGTTGCTGCCTTCGGAGCTGATTATGCCTACACGGTTGACGGCGGAGAGATAGGCGAGCTTGAATATGAAAATTTCAATGCTGCAGCAGCAGTAATAAAAATTTACGGACGGAACGTTCACCCTGGAACGGCCAAAGGGTCAATGATAAATTCTATCCGTTTGTCGCAGCGACTGAATTCGCTGCTCCCTGAAAATGAAAAGCCTGAATATACCTCTGATCATGAAGGTTTCTTCCATCTTTTCGATCTTAAAGGCAGTGTTGAGGAGACTACAATGAAATATATTATCAGGGATCATAATCATGAAAAGTTTCTGAGACGTAAGAAACAGATTGAAGAGGCAGCTGAAGTGGTAAGATCTGAGAATAAGGGAGCTTCAATAGATGTTGTAATTAAAGATCAGTATTACAACATGAAAGAGATAATAGAAAAACATTATTACATAGTTGAAAACGCCATCTCGGCATTCAACAAGGCAGGTGTAGAGCCAAAGATAATACCGGTAAGAGGAGGGACAGATGGATCACGGCTCTCTTTTATTGGGTTGCCCTGCCCTAACATTTTTACCGGTGGCCATAACTATCACGGAAGATTTGAATATGTGCCCCTTGAGTCAATGTCAAAGGCAGTAGATGTTATAATAGGTATTTCAACAGCAAGAGATAAATGAGAAAAACTTTAGCAGTTATAGCTGCAGTTGTTGCCATGGCAACAGGGTGCGGCAGCAATCATGGGGTTAAAAGTGCCGCTGAATCAATCAAGGCGGTTGACCTGAGGAAGATCACGATGGAAATAGGTGCCGACAGTCTCATGGGAAGGGCTCCCTTTTCCCAGGGAGAGGAGCGCACTGTAAGATACCTGTCGAAAGCCCTCACTATGATTGGATTCGAACCTGCCTTTAATGGCAGCTATTACCAGGAAGTTCCAATGATCCAGATTGCTTCACATGTTGAAGGTCCTGTAATATTCAATGTCAAAGGAAAACGTATGTTAATGAATGCTCCGGATGATATTGCCATAGTCTCTACAAGTGAACAGGAAGTGACAGACGCAGAGAAGATGCCTCTCATCTTCTGCGGATTCGGAATAGTTGCGCCGGAATATAACCGGGATGACTACAAATATGTTGACGTGAAAGGCAAATGCGCTGTCGTTTTTGTGAATGACCCCGGTCTCTATACCGGCGACACTGCTTTGTTTAAAGGGAAAACAATGACCTATTATGGCCGGTGGACATACAAATTCGAAGAGGCAGCCCGTCACGGAGCTGCTGCAGTGCTTATTATACATGAGACAATGGGTGCAGGATATGACTTCAGCATTCAGAGAAACAGCTCCGTATCTCCAAGATTATATATGGCATCTTCAGAGAATTCAGCTCCGCAGTGCCAGATTACAGGGTGGATAAATGACAAGCCGGCCGGTGAACTTTTTAATACTCTTGGATACGATGTCAACACTCTCCGGACGGAAGCATGCAAAAAAGGCTTCAGGGGATTTGATATGCATACCGTGATGAATGCCAAAATAATCAATCATCTCAGAAGAGACAAATCAAGGAATGTTGCCGGAATATTGCCTGGGAAGGAGAAAAAAGATGAAGCAATTGTAATTACTGCGCACTGGGATCACTTTGGCATTGGAGAAAAAGTGCAGGGTGACTCGATATATAACGGAACAGTTGATAATGGCACCTCAATTGCCTGGGCGCTTGAGATAGGCAAAGCCTTTTCATCATTGACACAAAGACAGGCAAGATCTGTTGTAATACTCTTCCCAACTGCAGAAGAAGAAGGGCTTCTCGGATCAGCTTATTTTACAGAGCATTCACCTGTTGCTATCAACAAAATTGCAGCCTGCTTCAATAATGATATGATGCTTCCGATGGGAAGGATGAAAGACATTATGGTAACAGGCTACGGCCAGTCAGAGCTTGAAGATATGCTGGCGAAAGTGGCAAAGGAACAGGACAGATATCTGTTGCCCGATCCTTACCCTGAGAGAGGAATGTATTTCAGGTCAGATCATTTCTCCTTTGCCAAAGCAGGAATACCCTCTCTGTTTGCAAGAGGCAACTGCGACAGTCGCGAAAAAGGAAAAGAATGGGCTGCTGAAAATGAAAAGGAATATCTGACCAAGAGGTATCATAAACCTGCCGATAACTACTATCCGGAAATGAATTTTGATGGAATATGCGAGGATGCAAAAGCTATTTTTGAGGTGGCATATGAGGTAGCCAACAGTGATAAGTTTCCTGAATGGAAGAAAAATTCGGAATTTGCCAGGGCAAGACGCTGATTAATAATTAAGGCTTCACCCCTGTTTTCAAGTGCATAAAGGATCATTTATTGGCAAGTACAAATGATAAACATTGCTTCCTGATGATTGCGATATACTGATTTACACCAATTGTTAAACCGAGATAAAGACTCCTCCCTTCGTTCGGAATGACCATTGTTTTGATGGAGTTATAGCGGGGAGGGTCAGGGAGGGCCGCCCAGCGGCCCTCCCTGACCCTCCCTTTTAATTTAAGAACTCGTCGTCATTCCGAACGAAACGCAGTGAAGTGAGGAATCTTCATCTATGAACTGGAATTGGAATTGAGCCATGATTGAATCTTCTCAGGATTTTTCTGCTTTATCCCAATTAACGAAGCTACGCGGTAAAACTATTCCCCGTAGGTGATACGGTATTGTAATCCCGAAAAACAAATATCATTTCAGGTAGTAATGGCAAAATTCAATATTTATCAGACATTTATGTTAAATTATTCACACTGTTATATTATTAACATTAAATGATTATATTTGTAGCAATTTTCGTGAAAATGAAAAGATTCGTAACTTATCATCTATAAAAATTGTCGTATGAGAGTCGGTGACATTTGTGAAGCAGTAAAGGGGAAGCTCATCTGTGGCGAGGATAAAACTGATGTTGACATTGAGTATGCTTTTGCTTCTGACCTTATGAGTGACGTTCTGACAGTTAAGTGTGATAGTCTCCTGTTAATAACAGGTCTTGCCAATCTTCAGACAATACGTACTGCAGAGATGTCAGATGCCTGTTGTATTCTTTTTGTCCGCAATAAAACCATAACTGATGAGATGAAACAGCTGGCCATAGAGAGTGGCATACCCCTCATTTCATGCAGCATAACAATGTTCAGGGCTGCCGGGGAGCTTTATAAAGCCGGTTTAAAACCTTTGTTCTGATATGTCAGTAATGAGCTTTGAATACAAGGTAGAGGGAGGCGATTTCACCAGGGCCGGATACGCATCGAGCCAGGTAAAAAAGATGCTTAAGCAGCTTGGCGTTGAAGCTGTCATCATCAAGCGCGTTGTTGTCTGTCTTTACGAAGCCGAAGTGAATATAGTTGCTCACGCTTATCATGGAGTCATTTATATTTCTCTCTCATCTGACAGCATTAACATGCGACTGGTTGATGAAGGTCCGGGTATACCTGACATTCCCCGTGCCATGCAGAAGGGTTTCTCAACTGCCTCTCATGAAGTAAGGGAGATGGGTTTTGGTGCCGGCATGGGATTGCCAAACATAAAAGACAACGCTGATATCTTCAATATAAACAGCGAAGTAGGAAAAGGAACTGTTCTGGAGATAACTATTAATCTTACTCACAAAGCAGCCTGATTGAAATGGAAAAACAGTTTTTTCATCATGCCCTTAAGATTGTTGAAGATGCGTGCATCGGCTGCTCTCTTTGCATGAGGGTCTGTCCCACTGAAGCACTTCGTATAAAAGATGGGAAAGCGCATCTCATTGAGGACCGTTGTGTTGACTGTGGTGAGTGTTACAGGAAGTGCCCCGTGCATGCTATCATCATTGAGCAGGATGATATTAACCGTATTTTTGAGTATAAACACCGGGTTGCCCTGGTGCCTGCAGTAATTCATGGTCAGTTTGAGAAAGAGGTCTCAATGAATGAGATAAGCACCATACTGAAAAGCATGGGGTTCACATGGATTTACGAGGCAGAGCATGGGGCAGGCGTACTTAAGCCCGCTATTGAAAAGCTTATTGCTGATCCGGATAGTCCGAAACCGCTTATTTCAACCTATTGCCCTGCGGTTGTAAGACTAATACAGGTGAAATTCCCTTCGCTCACAAAAAACTTTGCATACGTAAAGGCTCCCCTTGAGATGTCGGCGTATTATTGCAGACGGGTGCTGCGCGATATGGGATATCACAATTCAGAGATAGGCGTATTCTATGTGACACCATGTGCTGCAAAGATTGCTGCTGTCAAGGCACCTGTTGGCGATGAAAGCTCCCAGATAACAGGCGTGATAAACATGGATCTCCTCTTTAACCGTATAAGCAAAACCCTCAGGAACAAGGCCGAATATCTCTCTGCCGAACAGAGCGCAGTAACCCTCAGTCCCGCCTCAATGCTATGGAGCCTTACTAATGGTGAAGCTGTAAATATTAAAGGGAACTCTATGGCGATTGACGGCATGAACAACGTCATCGACTTTCTTGAAAAACTTGAAAACGACGAGATCACAAATGTTGATTTTCTTGAGTTAAGAGCATGCGATGAAGGGTGTGCCGGAGGAGTTCTGCTTTCATCAAACAGATTCCTTGTTGCTGAAAGACTGCGCAATAAGGCAAAGAACATTATAAGTGCCAATCCACGGTCAAAAGGCGACAGCACCCCTCCTATTGAGGCTTACTTTGATTACCTGATGGGCAAGGTTAAGATTATGGATGAAATCAAGCCCAGATCAATGTATAGTTTCTCTGACGATCTTGAAGAAGCAATGAAGATGATGCAGAAGTCGAGACACCTTATGTGCTTCCTTCCAGGGACTGATTGCGGGATGTGTGGTGCTCCGGGATGTCAGACACTTGCTGAAGATATAGCAAGGCACAGGGCAAACGTATCGGATTGCGTTTTCATAAGACAGACCATGGAAGAAAAAGGAAAGCTGCATCCTGACACATCAATCAGGATAATGAAAAAGATATGGGGCAATCAGAATTTTGAAAAAAACTGTTTTAAAAAAGGAGCTGAAAATGAAAGTAATTGATCTGGTAAATGAATTAGATCTCCAGGTCTTCTCAGGAAAAGAAGGGCTTGACAATGAGGTTTCATGCGGTTACACCTCAGATCTTTTAAGCGACGTGATGGGTCATGCCGAGGCAGGAAGCATCTGGGTAACCATACAAACTCATAAGAATGTTATGGCGATTGCCTCACTGAAAGATATGCCTGCTGTAATTATAACTTCAGGTGAGCGACCGGGAGAAGAGACTGTTGAACAAAGCAATAATGAAAATATTCCTGTGCTTGGCACCACAATGAGATCATTTGAAGTTAGCGGTAAAATCTATAACATTCTTGCAAAGAAATGAGACCCATCAGGGCAGATATACATATTCATTCGGTTTTATCGCCATGCGGCTCACTCGATATGAGTCCCGCTGCCATTATCTCAAAAGCCATTGAAAAAGGACTTGAGATGATTGCCATTTCAGACCATAATTCAACACTAAACTGCAATCTTGCCGTTGAACTGGGAAAAGAGGCAGGGCTAAGTGTTCTGAGAGGCGCCGAGGTGACTACAGCCGAAGAGGTTCATTGTCTGACCATTTTCCCCGATGAAAATACCGCCTCTGCCTTCCAGAAGTTTCTCAATGAGAAGATACAGCATATAAAAAATGTCCCCGGAAAATTTGGCTATCAGCTGGTTCTTGACAGGGATGAAAACATAATTGATGAGGTAGAATATTTCCTTCCTGCAGCACTCACAGCTTCAATAGATGAGGTAGAGAAAAAGGTGCATTCGCTGGGAGGCCTCTTTATACCGGCGCATATTGACAGACCCGCTTTCAGCCTCTACAGTCAGCTTGGCTTCATGCCTTCAGACCTGGCTGCCGATGCTGTTGAGGTTACCGGTAAACTTCCGGAGATTAAGTTCCCGGTGATACGTAACTCTGACTCTCACATAATTGATCAGGTGGGAAGAAGATATACAACGTACATGCTTAATGAGCCTACCTTTTCAGAGCTTGCAATGGCATTCAGAAGTGAAAACGGCAGGAGTGTAATATCCGTGACACCATGAAAGATATTGCCCTTCATATAATGGATATAACCCAGAACTCCGTAAGAGCCAATGCCACGGAGATCAGGATAACTGTTGAGGAACGCCCTTCAGAGAACATATTGTCAGTGATAATTACTGATAATGGATCAGGGATGAGTAAAGATGTTGTAAGGAGAGCAACAGACCCCTTCTATACATCAAGAACAACACGTAAAGTAGGTATGGGACTTCCGCTTTTAAAGATGAATGCAGAGATGTCTGGGGGCAGCCTTGAGATAATTTCAGAGCCGGGTAAAGGAACTGAAGTGAAAGCAACATTTGCCTATGATCATATTGACAGACCTCCTATGGGTGACCTTGGAGGTACAGTTGCACTGCTGATGTCAGGTAACCCCACGAGAGATTTCTTCTTTTACTATGCTTACGGCGATAAGGAATGGGATCTCAGCACCCATGATTTAAAGGATGCTCTGGGTGATACCCCTGTTAATGATCTTAAAGTAGTTAAATACCTGAAAGAGATGATAAATGAAAATATAAAGGAGCTGAGAGCTTGAATTTTTATAATGACAAATATTAGGAATTAAATGACTTATAGTATTTACTTTTGCCGATTAAACAGACACTATCAAATTAAAATTATAAATAAATAAAATCGTTATGGGAAAACTCAAATCACTTGCTGACCTTAAGAAGATTCAGGAAGAGGCAAGATCAAAGCTTGATCTGAGGGTTAAAGGAGACAATCCTGAGAACTATGTGCAGATTAAAGTGGCCATGGCTACCTGCGGAATAGCATCAGGCGCAAAGGAAATCATGGATTTCCTTGTTGAAGAACTTGATAAAAGGGGTATAGGGGCACTTGTAACTCAGACAGGATGTATGGGGTACTGCTATGCCGAGCCAACCATTGAAGTCACACTGCCCAACCAGGAGCCTGTTGTTTTTGGTTATGTTGACCTGAGGAAGGCTGATGAGATTATTGAAAAGTATATTAAAAATGGTGAACTGGTTGATGGTATTATACCTGTCAACTATGAAAAGGTTGACTAAAAACTAGGGAGGAACTGAATAATGTCAAAGTACAAAATGCACCTTCTTGTCTGTGGCGGAACGGGTTGTCGCGCCTCAGAGAGTGACCTCATTGTTGAGAATCTCAAAAAAGAGCTCGAGGAAAAAGGGCTTCAGAATGAGGTTCAGGTGATAATGACAGGTTGTTTCGGTTTTTGTGAAAAGGGACCTATTGTCAAGGTCATGCCTGACAATACTTTTTATACTCAGGTAAAGCCTGAGGATGCCCCAATCATTGTTGCCGAACATGTTATAAAAGGAAGAAAAGTTGCAAGGCTTCTTTACACTGACCCGACAAAGAAAGAACACGTAAGTGATTCAAAACACATGGGTTTCTACCGCAAACAGATCAGGATAGCTCTTCGTAACTGCGGTTTCATCAATCCTGAAAACATTGATGAGTATATCGCACGCGATGGTTACATGGCTCTTGGTAAAGCCCTGCAGGAGATGACTCCTGAACAGGTTATTGATGTGATCAAGAAATCAGGCCTGAGAGGCCGTGGCGGGGCAGGCTTTCCTACCGGTCTCAAATGGGAGATAGCATCAAAGAACAAGGCTGATCAGAAATATGTTGTTTGCAACGCCGATGAAGGAGACCCGGGAGCATTCATGGACCGCTCGGTTCTTGAAGGTGACCCTCATTCAGTTCTTGAAGCAATGGCCATTTGCGGTTATTCAATCGGAGCAACAAAAGGTCTTATATATATACGTGCCGAGTATCCGCTGGCAATCAAACGCCTTCAGGTAGCACTTAAACAGGCCCGTGAATACGGTGTCCTTGGCAAAGACATCTTTGGTTCAGGTTTCGATTTCGATATTGAAATGCGTTACGGTGCAGGCGCTTTCGTCTGTGGTGAAGAGACAGCTCTCATTCACTCAATGGAAGGCCAGCGCGGCGAGCCAACCAATAAGCCTCCATTCCCTGCAGAAAGCGGATTCCTTGGCAAACCTTCAAATGTTAACAACGTTGAGACCTTTGCCAATGTGCCCGTTATAATGCTCAAAGGCCCGGAGTGGTTCTCTTCAATAGGTACAGAAAAATCAAAAGGAACAAAGGTATTTGCTCTTGCAGGTAAGATAAACAATGTTGGTCTTATTGAAGTTCCTATGGGTACCACTCTTCGTGAAGTAATCTTTGAGATTGGCGGTGGCATCAAGAACGGAAAGAAATTCAAAGCTGTTCAGACCGGTGGCCCGTCAGGAGGATGCCTCACAGAGAAACATCTCGACCTTCCTATTGACTATGACAACCTTATTGCTGCAGGCTCAATGATGGGATCAGGTGGTATGATTGTTATGGATGAGGACGACTGCATGGTATCAATTGCCAAATTCTTTCTTGAATTTACCGTTGAAGAGTCATGCGGTAAATGCTCACCATGCCGTATAGGTAACAAGAGGCTTCATGAGCTTCTTAACCATATTACAAAAGGACATGGCACAATGGCAGATCTTGAAAGACTAAAAAACATGAGTCTTGTAATTAAAGACACTGCTCTCTGCGGTCTTGGCCAGACGTCACCGAACCCTGTTCTCTCTACAATGAACAACTTCTGGGATGAATATATAGCTCACGTTGTTGACAAGAGATGTCCTGCCGGACAGTGTCGCGACCTGATGCAGTACTCAATAAATGCAGAGAAGTGCGTTGGCTGTACAGCATGTGCGAGGGCTTGCCCGGTAGGTGCTATCACAGGTGAACGTAAAGAGCCTCACAGCATCAATACGGCAATTTGTATCAAGTGCGGGGCATGCTTTGAGAAGTGTAAATTCAATGCCGTTGTAATCAGCTAATCAATATTTTACGATGGAAACAGTAAAACTTACTATAGATAACAAACAAATCGAAGTTCAGAAGGGCACCACTATTCTTAAGGCAGCCCGTGAGATGGGTATTGATATTCCCACACTCTGCTATATGGAACTTCACGACATGAACATTGAGAACAAACCAGGCGGTTGCCGCATATGCGTAGTGGAGGTTCAGGGACGGCGTAATCTTGTTCCTGCATGCATTACAAAATGCGACGAAGGTATGGTTGTAAGAACTCACAATCCAAGAGTTCTGAACGCAAGGAGAATAGTTATGGAGTTCATTCTATCAGACCATCCGAAAGACTGTCTCACATGCGCCAAATCAGGTCAGTGCGATCTTCAGAACATGGCAATAAGACTTGGCATCAGGGATATACCTAACCAGGATATTTCTGAGATGTCAACATACCGTCTCGATACGTCTCCTTCAATCATAAGGGATCTCGACAAATGCATCATGTGCCGCAGGTGCGAAATGATGTGTAACGAAGTACAGACTGTTGGTGCACTCTCAGCATTCAAGAGAGGCTTTATGGCAGCTGTTGCTCCTGCATTTGAGCAGAACCTTGAGCAATCACCTTGTACTTACTGCGGCCAGTGTGTTGCGGTATGTCCTACAGGTGCGCTGACTGAGGTTGACAACACCCCACAGGTGCTTCGCGCTCTTGCTGATCCTTCAAAGACAGTTGTTGTTCAGACAGCTCCTGCAGTAAGGGCAGCCCTGGGCGAAGAATTTGGCATGGAACCCGGAACACTTGTTACAGGTAAGATGGTGGCCTCTCTCAGAGCTCTTGGCTTTGACTATGTTTTTGACACTGACTTTGCAGCTGACCTCACCATCATGGAAGAAGGTACAGAACTGCTCGGCAGGGTTAGCAAATTCCTCAAAGGCGACAAGGATGTGAAACTTCCAATACTTACATCATGCTGCCCGGGTTGGGTCAACTTTTTCGAGCATAATTTCCCTGAGCTTAAGGATGTTCCTTCAACAGCAAAATCACCTCAGCAGATGTTCGGCGCAATAGCCAAAACATACTTTGCTGATAAAATCAACATAAAAAGAGAAGACATGGTTGTTGTTTCAATAATGCCATGCCTTGCCAAGAAGTACGAGAGCCAGAGAGAAGAGTTCTCTGTAAACGGCAATCCCGATGTTGACTTCTCAATCTCAACACGTGAGCTTGCAGCTTTCATAAAACAGGCAAACATCGACTTTAATAATCTGCCTGACGAAGAGTTTGACAGACCTCTCGGTGAATCAACCGGTGCTGCCGTTATCTTCGGTAATACCGGTGGTGTAATTGAAGCTGCAGTACGTACCGCATATGAACTCTACACAGGTAAAAAACTTGAGAAAGTTGAATATGCACAGTTAAGGGGCATGGAGGGTGTACGTTCAGCAACAATTGATTTCAATGGTCTTCCTCTCAACATCGGTATCGCGCATGGTCTGAGCAACGCTCGCAAGCTGCTTGATGATGTCAAAGCCGGTAAATCTAACTTCCATGCAATAGAAGTCATGGCATGTCCGGGTGGTTGCATCGGTGGTGGCGGTCAGCCGCTGCATCATGGTGACTCTTCAATACTTAAAGCAAGAGCCAAAGCTATTTACCAGGAAGATGCAAACAAACCAATAAGGAAATCACATGAGAATCCTTATATCAAACAGCTCTATGAAGAGTTCCTTGGTGAGCCTAACAGTGAAAAGGCACATCATCTTCTTCATACACACTACTTTGACAAGAAAAAGAAAATTATTGTCAAACCGTAAGAGTGATTTAACTATTAAATAACAACGACATGTCAAGCATAAAGATAGAACTTAGAAAAGAGGATATCGATAAGATTCATGAGATCTGTGCGTCATTTAATAATGATCCGATAGAGCTCATCAATGTCCTTCACAAGAGCCAGGAGCATTTCGGGTATCTTCCAGCAGAAGTACAGGAAGTGATTGCTGAGCGTCTTAATGTATCCGTCGCCAAAGTATACGGAGTTGTAACCTTTTACTCTTTCTTCACCATGACACCTCATGGCAAGCACCCGATAAGTATCTGCATGGGTACTGCATGCTATGTGAGAGGTGCCGAGAAGGTTCTTGATGAGTTCAGGAAAGAACTTGGTATACAGGTTGGACAGACTACAGCCGATGGTAAATTCTCTCTCTCAAGCCTGCGCTGTGTTGGGGCCTGTGGCCTTGCACCGGTTGTTCTTGTTGGAGAAAAAACATATGGCAGGGTAGCCCCTGACGATGTTAAAAACATATTGAAAGAATATGAAGGATAGTCTACCTTCATAGTTTGGTTTTAGGAATTGACTGTAAACCGGGGAGGCAACTTCCCGGTTTTTTATGTCTGTTTGCTTTACCGGAGCAATAGTGAATAAATTTAACTGCGTCTCCGCCTGGCCGGAGGTTTTTGAATCTTTAGCGCGGGCTTTGGTTCCTTGTTTTTATCGCCTTTGTAACTCTTACTTTTTGACCAGAAGAAATAATCTTTTTGCTTTTTCTTTTCATCCACCCCATGCGCCACGAAGACTTTGTTTCCTGTATACGGATCAAAGCCCAGGTAAAACATCGCCGTAGAGAGTGTCATAGGAGTAGGAGTAAAATCCTGCACCTGTTCAGGTCTGAGACCAATGTCCCGGAGCTTTCCAGACAGTTTCTCCATTCTGGAATTGTCACATCCGGGATGAGCAGAGATAAAATAGGGTATTAACTCATATTTCAGTCCCTCGTGTTTCACAATTCCATCAAACCTGCTTTTTAGCTTAAGGAACAATGAAAAAGGGGTCTTGCGCATATGCCTGAGAACATCATCTTCAGTATGTTCAGGGGCTACTTTAAGCCGGCCGCTTGTGTGAGAGACAATCAGTTCTTTAAGATAGGCCTCCTCTGCCCTGCCTGCATACGGGTTCCACTCTTTGAAAAGGAGATCATATCTGACACCGCTGCCAATAAATGCCTTTTTAATATAAGATAGTGAGTTTACCTTTTTATATAATGAGGTGAGCTCTTCATGAGATGTTTCCAGGTTATTACATACCGAAGGCCATATGCATGACGGGCGGGAGCACTTTTCACATCGTGATTTATCGCGTCCGCTCATCCTGTACATGTTTGCTGATGGGCCTCCAAGGTCAGTCAGGTAACCACGAAAATCATCCATCCGGCTTATCCTCTCAACCTCTTTTAATACTGACTTTTCAGACCGGCTCACAACAAATTTACCCTGGTGTGCCGAAATGGCACAGAAACTACAGCCACCAAAGCAACCTCTGTGTATATTGACAGAAAATTTTATCATCTCCCAGGCAGGGATATTGTCCTTTTTGTTATAGCGCGGATGCGGCGCATAATTAAATGGAAGAGAATAGACACTGTCAGCCTCTTCTGTTGATGATGGCGGGAGAGGCGGGTTAACAACTAACGACATCTCACCATATGGTTCAATGAGTCTTACCTGCGAAAGCGAGTTACTTGTCTTTTCAAAAAGCACAAAATTCTCAGCATAAGCTTTCCTTGAGGCAGAAGCCACTTCCAGCGAATGAAGTGTTTTATCCTTTATCCCTTCCAGTTGAGGCACCTGGCCGGCAGGCATTAATACAGCCGTCTGTGGTAACGTCGTAACAGACTTAAACGGAGTACCCTCTTTAAGAATATTCAGCAACATCTTTAATGGTCTCTCAGCCATTCCGTACATGAGCATATCAGCGCCGCTGGAGACAAGGACAGAAGGTACCAGTTTGTTTTTCCAGTAATCGTAATGCACCAGGCGTCGCATTGAAGCTTCAATACCTCCTATAAGTACAGGCACTTCCGGAAAAAGTTTCTTTAAGGCCTGCGTATATACAACTGTGGGGTAATCTGGCCTGAAACCGGCTACACCTCCGGGAGAATATGCGTCATCGGAACGAAGCCTGCGGGCAGCAGTATAATGATTCACCATTGAGTCCATATTTCCGGCTGTAACCCCAAAGAAAAGTCGCGGTGCACCAAGCTTCTTAAAATCACGAAGGTCATCGCGCCAGTTTGGCTGAGGTACCACAGCAACTTTAAACCCTTCGGATTCGATTACGCGGGCTATTACGGCAGCGCCAAATGAAGGATGATCAATATATGCATCTCCTGTAAAAAGTATGACATCGGGCTGATCCCACCCAAGTTCCTTCATCTCTTTGACTGAAGAAGGGAGCCACACCTGATCTCTATGATTATCTGTTTTTTTCACTGCTCAAAAGTACTCAATAATGTATTCCTGTAAAACAACCAACTGACAATAATACCTGTCAGAATTTGCGGCGTGATTGTTGCTAATTGTAAATTGCAAAGTAATTTCAATTAATAAGAAATGAATATCACCACAATCATACAGCAGCATAAAAAGATCTGTCAGCTTATTAATCAGAAAAAGGTTAAACAGAGTCTTGATATTATTGAGAGCATGCTTGTATATGCCTCTTACGGAGGTTTCAGGGATGAATTTGAGGATAATAAAATGACATATCTCAACATCCTTAAATATACGATGGAAGGTGTTGATGATCCAGAGCGAAAGAGGATTTACAATAAGTTTCTTCAGGATATTCTTAAGCTAAGTGACAGGATCAAACAAGACATTTTGGCACGTTATTCAGGGTGGAACACCTACAGCGTAAGAAAAACTGAAGAGAGAGAGGAGTCGAAACGTGGCAGGACAATAATTCAGAGCATAGATGATCTTGCATTCAAATCAGAGCTTGACAGGCTGCTGGCTTCATCAGAGATTTCAGTATCTGATGATGAGACTGGCGCAACAGCCTCAAGAAAAAATCTTACAGGCAGCATTTTCAATCATCTCTGGCTGACTGATTATTATGGCGATGCTGAAGAGAACCTTATTGACATCATAAGACGTTCAGAGAAGTTTCAATGGTACGAAATTGCGACCTTTGTAAGTGCAATAACACTAAGCTCTTTCAGGATATGGGATTCGGGCAAAATAAAAAGCCTTGTCTCGTTTTACACTGATGAGAGACCAAATGTCTCAGAACGAGCCCTGACAGGCCTCATACTCAGTTTATATGCCTACGACAACAGACTTCATCTCTATCCTGACATCCTCGAAACACTCAGGGGGATGGCTTCAATGCCTGGTTTCAAGGAGAGGTGCCAGATGGTTGTTCTGCAGACAATCCGCTCAAGAGAGACAGAAAAACTAAGCCGGAGAATGAACGAGGAGATACTGCCGAAAGTAGTAAAGATGAAGCCAGATATCGAGGAGAAACTTGACCTTGATGCTTTGCTTGGAAAAGATACTGGTGAAGAGCGTAACCCCGACTGGTCTGATATGTTCAAAGAGTCTGAAGAGTTGTACAAAACAATGGAGGAGCTTGCCAATCTGCAGATGGAGGGTTCGGATGTATATATGTCGGCCTTCTCAGGACTGAAGAACTTTGATTTCTTCAGAGATTTCAGAAACTGGTTCATGCCTTTTTATCCTGATAATGAAGCCGTAGACACAATATTCGGAGATAAGATTCTTGGTCCTGGTATAAATGAGCTCGCCGAGGCATTGTTTAAAACACCTTTCATCTGCAACTCTGACAAGTACTCTCTGATACTAAATCTCAAAAACCTGCCCGATGCACAGAAAAGCATGATGCTAAAGGTATTCAGAATGGAACTTGATGGACTTGAACAGATGAAATACGAAAATGAGTTTACTGACCCTGAAGCTGTGTTCAGAACCACAATCACTCAGTACATTCACGATCTGTATCGCTTCTACAAACTTTCTGAGAATAAAAACGAGTTTGATGATATTTTCAAAGGTAAACTTGACATATATAATTGCTATTTCTTCAAGCAGGTTTGCTCCTCCTATGAGTCAGAGGCAGCCCTGGCAGATTATTTCTTCAGTAAAGACTTTTATTCTGATGCCCTTTCACTTTATCTTTCTCTTCTGTCGGCCAGACCGGATGATGCACAGCTGAATGAAAAGACAGGTTACTGCTATCAGCAGGCAGGCGATTATGCAGAAGCTCTGAAGTATTATAAGCTGGCTATTATAATAGAGCCCAAGCAATGGTCATTAAAGAAAGCCGGACTCTGTCTCAGGAGACTGGAGAATTTCAGTGAAGCTCTTGATTACTATATCCAGGCAATGGAGGCCAATGAAGATGATCTTCATGCTGTGCTTATGGCTGCTCACTGCTACCTCGATCTTCATGATTATGATAATGCACTAAAAAGTTATTTCAGGATAGAGTACGGTGATCCTTCCAACAACAAGGTTATAAGGCCAATAGCATGGTGCTATCTTGCCACCGGCAGATTTGATGAATCAGCAAAATACTTCGCAAAAATTGATGATGCATCAATCAACTCCCATGATAACATTAACATAGGTCACCTGGCCTTATGCCGGGGCGATAGAAAAAAGGCAGCCGAGTATTACTTAAAAGCAATCACAAACGGGAAAATGCCTGTAGAGGCCTTTATTAATACGGTAAAGGAAGATTGTCCGATGCTTTATAACAACGGAGTTAATCCCGACGAGATTCCACTGGTTATTGATTTTGTGCTGATGTCGTTCAGTCACTGACAGAGTATAGTCAGTTGATTAGTAAAGGTCCGCCTCAGTGACAGATATGGTCATGTCTTTATTATACTGCATGAGGAAAACACTCTGATTTTCAAATCCATGATTATAATCAGCCTGTTTGAAATGGAGATTGAAGCTCATCAGCTGAGGGTTAAATGACTCATGATGGTGCAAAAAGCTCTTGCCGTATAGTCCAATTCCGCCCATAAAATAGTAAGCCATGTCAAATCCCCTCCAGGTAAAGCTCTCTCCGTCAGGCTCACCATCGAATTTTGTATTATATTTTCTCAGGAAAGATTTTATCTCCGGTTTTGAAAAATCAGCATAACTATCAATTGGTATTAACATCCTGAAATCATAAAAATATTTCAGGTCTATTGTCTCCATGTCTCGGATAGAAGGTAATGCTATAATCTGAATATCAAACCGTCTCGCCATGTTGTGCAATAATGACAGTACTCCGCCCACCTTTGGTGAGTCATCTGTGGCGAGCACAATTATATTTTCTTTTCCTGAGACAAGTGATGACTCAAGCTCATTTGTATTCACAAACCCTCCGGTCTTCCACATTCTGCCAGAGAAGAAGACTTCATGCATTTTGGTACTGTCTGTTCCGGACTTATAAAGAAGAGCATTCCTTAAATTATCCCTGTATGAAATAGTCTTTGGGTCATACATCAGAGAATCAGTATAGATAAACACAACATTTGCATCATTGACAGATGCAACCTTTTTGGCTAGTATCGCCTGCTCTGTTTCAAGTGAGGGTGACATTCTGAAAAGTGTTGTATTCCCGTTAAGTATATCAGAATTTCTTAATGGAACAGGAGAGACAATAGGGATATTATTGACACTTGCATACGCTGCTACTTTCTCAAGATTTGATGAAAACACAGGTCCCAGTATAAGGTCAACATTCTTCAATTTGCCTGATGAAATAAGTTTCTCAACAGCAACGGTATCGCCGCCATTATCATATACATCAAGCTTTATATTAAGGCCGAGGGTTCTCAGGCTGTCGGCTGCAAGAAGAATGCCCTCATACATCTCAATAAAAGGTTCTGAAGGCTCAAAAATCCAATCTCCTGACTCTGTCATCTCCTTATATACAACCTGGCCTTTGCTGTCTGTCTGTGTTGAATCAACAAATGTGCGGTTTCCGTTTTCATCAAGGAAAAATGGCAGCAGGACAGCTACTTTTACTGTGCTGTTGAAATTTTGCAACAATGTCTTTTCAGTTATAGTCTTGTACTGTGGCTCCGGCTGTGCCGGTTTCTTCTCTTCAACAGTCTGAACAACTTCGGTTACTCCGGGCTTTTCCTGCACCGTATTTTCCTTGTTTGATCCGGTTCCGGCAACAGGTATCTGAATGTATTCACCCTCTCTTGGAAAGAGAAAACCTTTGTTGGCCCGTTTTATCTCTTTTACCGTGACTTTATAATCACGTGAAAGTGACTGTAGTGTCTCTCCTTTTACAATCTTATGATAATAGTACTTCCCGTCACCTGTCAGCTGTTCCTGGTCTGATGGCTGCGGATTATTCTGTGATTCAACCCGAGGTTGCTCCCTGACATCGGAGTTTTCACTCTTTGCAGCTTCAGCCGGCTGGTTTCCCGGTTTCGGAACAACAGGAACAGCAATCTTTGTTCCTATTGGAATTTCATTAATATTAATGCCAGGGTTGCTTTTCTTAATATCGTCAACAGAGACATTATACTTTCTTGACAATGAATAGACCGTCTCACCGGCAGCCATCTCGTGATAACTGATATTGTGTTGCCCTGCTTCTTCCGCACCCTTGTCATTATTCTGTGCCCCCGATACATTCTGTGTTTTTGGGTTTTTGCCCACTGCCGATGCAGGTATCCTCAACACTTCTCCTTCTTTAATACCATCGGCTGCCGATGGATTCTCCTTTACAATGACTTCAACAGTTGTTTCATATGCCTTAGCTATTGAATAGGTTGTCTGACCCAGTTTAACAGTGTGCAGATAATAAACCGTGCCGGCAACAACTGTCTTCTCTTTAGATTTTTCAACCTGTACTTGTCCGGATACAATGTTCAGTGGAAGTATCAGAATAAATATTGCTATAATCTTAAAAAAACGTTTTTCAGGCATTCCAAAAGGCTTTATACCTTGCAAAGGTAATATTTTAGACTAAAAAGCCATGTTATTACAGCTATCCGTGAGATATTAGTTCATCGTATAATCTCAAAAGTGAGTTGCATCCGTAGTTAAATATTCTCTGTTTTGTTTCGCTGACAGACGTTGTATCAATAAATAACTTTTCAGGCAGAGAGCCAATATTCAAAAGAAATTCATCCCTGATCTGATCGGGAGAAGGTGATTGTTTATAACCCAGCAGGTCCATAATTGCTGCAACCTGTGCACAGGCTCCAATCTCAACAGGACCTTTAATGCCCGGGTCGGTAACATTTATTGCTTTCTGAGTATTGGTAAAACTGCCACCTGTTTCAAAGATAAAAGTCGAAGGCAGAATAATATCAGCCTGCTGTGCTGTTTCAGTCATATAAAAATCCTGAACAGCAATGAATTCAGTGCCTGAAAGCAACTTTTTAATCTCCTTATGATCAATGGCGCATCCAACGGGGTCTTCATTAAAAATGAGCAACGTCTTGAGTCGGTTGGTTTTCAGAAGCTCAAGAGAGTTTTCGTTACCTATGCCAAGATCAATAATTCCCTGGCTGTTGGCACATTCTTTCAGGCATATTGTTCCTGATCCTGTCTTCCCTGTTTTCCCGGCAAGCAGAGACATGTTCCTTATCTCAGCAGCGGTAGCCTGATCAATGTCCTCCTCACTAAAAATGACCGCTGGTCTGAGGCTGTTGCAAAATCTTTCAGCAAAATTTACTACGTCGTCACGTTCAACGCCTGAGTTCTTAACCAGTGTTTCAAAGTCGTCATTTGCAATATCCTGGGTATACTTGTCAAAACCCTCGCACCTGCTGTCAATAAAAATCCTGTTAAAAATATTATTAACCACAATATACTTGTTGACAGCTTTGATAAAATGATAAAAGGAGCCGGTTTTAACATATTCAGTGACTTTTCGCTCCATCATTTTATCACCAGATGAAGAGACAAATGTCATAGGTGTTCCATTGCGGAACATACCGTTGAATATTCTGAATCCAACAGACTGATTTGTTTTGAAAAGATTGGCACCAAAAACAAAATAAGAGTCAGACAAAGCAAGGTCGTTTAAAGGCAGGGAGTTGGCAGAAGCGTTGATGTATCCTTTGCCCCTGTTCATATAATGAAATGAATTAATGTTCGGAGTGCTTATGCTTCCCGCAAATTTTTTAAGAAGAAACTGCTCTTCGTTAGTCAGTCCGGCGCCGGCAAACAATGCACATTCTTCAGGTGTTGTCTTTTTGATTCTTTCAGCTATTATTGAAAAGGCATCATGGAATGATATTTCTCTGTAAATCCCGCCCAATCTGAGCAGTGGTTTTGTCAGGCGTATTTTGTTAAGGAGCCTGTAAGAGAAGCGGGCCTGGGCACCAATCATGCCCTGGTAATTCATTGATGAACTTTCTCCTGAGACTGAGATAAAGAATCCTGACCGATGATTCAGTCTCATCATTTCGCCTGTTGATCCTATAAAATCGACTGATCTTAATGTTTCTGTTTCTACAGGGCAAGGTTTAAACGGCGTATTTTCTGTTATTGCGCCGGTAGGGCATGTAGAGATGCAGAGGCCACATGAAGAGCAGCCGCTTTCTTTTAAACTTAACCCGGAGCCTGTTCCGATTATAGTATGGAAGCCCCTGTGCTGAAAATCAATGGCATCGGCTCCTGCCACCTCATGGCATATTCTGACACATCTGCCACAGAGTATGCATTTATTCAGATCGAAAGCAACAAACGGGTCGCTGAAATCCTTGGGAAGAGCGAGATAATCTCCTGTAAATCTCTTTTGCTCAGCTTTATATTCCGTAGCGTATTTCTGAAGGTCACAACCGGGGAATGCCGTACAGCCACATTCAAGGCATCGTGAGGCCTCAGATATAATATATTTATCTTCTGTAATACCCAGCTCCACCTCTGTGAAATTTTTTCTTTGAGATGGGTCAAGGAGCGGCATTTTTACTCTCTCCATGTGAGTAAACCGTGTTGAGAGGTCGTCAAGGGTCGGTGGTCTGAAGTTATCCCTTCGGCTTATGAACACCGGGTCCTCAGGCTCCACCTTCTCTCCCGTGAGAAGCTTATGGCACGAATTTGAAGCAATACGTGCCTGGCTTATAGCTCCTATAATTGTGTCAGGCCCGGTAACAGCGTCGCCGGCAGCAAAAATATTTGGGATCCCGGTCTGCAATGTATCGGGGTCTGTTTCAATATTGCCCCACCTGTCTGCTTCAAGGGCTCCATCATGTGAAGCAGCATTGATTCCGGCAATGAACGACAGGTCGGTCTTTTGCCCTATTGCTGCAAGAACCAGGTCAGCTTTGATGCTGAATTCCGAGCCAGGTATCTCCACCGGCCTTCTCCTGCCTGATGCGTCAGGTTCTCCCAGTTCCATCCGCTGAAGTATAAGCCCGGTGATCTTTCCGAAACTGTCCTTAACAACTTTAACGGGGTTTGTCAGGAAGAGGTATTCAACGCCTTCAGCCTTAGACTCTTCAATTTCAATAATATTTGCAGGCATCTCGGCTTCACTTCTGCGATAAACAACCTTAACGCTCTCTGCATTGCACCGCATGGCAGTTCTGCAGCAGTCCATAGCTGTGTTTCCTCCTCCCACAACGATAACGTTTTTGCCGCTCAGGTCAGGATGATTGCCTGTAAGCTCCATGTCACGAAGAAAGTATATCCCGGGCATTACCCCTGAGGCATCATCTCCCTCGCAGCCCAGTCTCGTTCCAAGCTGTGACCCGATAGCAAGGATTACAGCATCATAATCAGCAATAAGAGAAGAATAACTCAGATTATCTCCAAGCTTTTTATTACAGAATATTTTAACACCCAGGTTTGTTATATTTCCGGCTTCAGAGTCAAGTATTTCATTTGGCAACCGGTATTCAGGTATGCCATATCGCAACCATCCGCCCGGAAGAGGTGCTGCCTCAAATATGTGACACTCATGACCCCTTAGCCTGAGCCAGTAAGCTGCAGAGAGGCCGGCTGGTCCGCTGCCTATAATGGCTACCCGCTTCCCTGTGTCACTTTCCGGCACCGGAGTGTAAGTATCTGACTCCAGGTCCCTGTCAGCGGCAAATCTCTTCAGGTAATCAATTCCAACCCCGCTCTCTTTTTCAAGCAAACGGCGGCGACAGACCAGTTCACAGGGTCTGACGCATACCCTGCCACAGATTGCCGGTAACGGGTTTCTCTCCTTAATAAGGGCTATGGCCTCGTGATAAAGGCCTTTTTCAATAAGTGAAATATAACCCTGAACATCTACTCCGGCCGGACAGGTCAGCTTGCACGGACCGAGACAATCGGCATAATGATTGCTTAAGATAAGCTCAAGAGCCGTTTTACGTGCCTTTATTATTCTGTCATTTATTGTAGTGATCTCTAACCCGTCATTAAGTGGAGTCGAGCAGGCAGGCTGCAATCCTTTCATGCCTTTCACCTCCACAACACAAAGGAAACAGGATGCAAATGGTTTTAATACAGGATCATGACATAGTGTGGGTATCTTTACACCTTCCCTTTCCGAAGCGTCAAGGATGGTCTCTCCTTCGAAGGCTTTAATGCGCCTTCCGTCGAGAATAACTTCTATTTCTTTTCTACCACTATGCATTTTTCATCTTCGATCTATTGCCTTGAAAGGACACTTGTTAAAACATGCCCCGCATTTTGTACACAGGTTTTGATCAATGACATGAGTCTTCTTTTTTTCTCCGGAGATAGCTGATACAGGGCATTCCCTTGCACAGATGGTGCATCCCGTGCACTTATCAGGTAAAATTGAATATTTAAGAAGTCTGGTGCATACACCTGTCAGGCAATGTTTTTCTTTAATATGGGACTCATATTCGTTGCGGAAATATCTGATTGTTGTAAGGACAGGGTTTGGGGCTGTCTGTCCGAGACCGCAGAGGGAGCTGCTGATTATCTCGTGAGCCAGGTCCTCAAGGAGTTCAATATCACCATCATTTCCTTTGCCTTCACAGATGCGCTCCAGTATCTCAAGCATGCGTTTGGTCCCGAGTCGGCAGAAGGTGCATTTACCGCATGACTCGTGGCAGGTAAAATCCAAAAAGAAGCGGGCCACATCAACCATGCATGTGGTCTCATCCATGACAACCATCCCTCCTGAGCCCATTATTGCTCCTGTTGATTTCAGTGATTCGTAATCAATAGGCACATCTCCCAGTGATGCCGGTAGGCAACCTCCCGACGGGCCGCCCAGCTGTACGGCTTTGAATTTATGGCCATCTTTTATTCCACCTCCGGGGCCATTAATAATCTCATTTATAGTAATGCCCATAGGCACCTCAGCAAGACCTCCCCGACGTATTTTGCCTGTGAGGGCAAATACCTTCGTGCCTTTGCTTCCTGCTGTTCCTATTGATGAAAAAGCGCCTGAGCCATTAAGAATTATCCAGGGTACATTTGTGAATGTCTCAACATTGTTAATGCTTGTAGGTCCTCCCCACAGGCCCGACTCTGAAGGGAATGGCGGTTTGCGTCGTGGCATGCCACGACGGCCCTCGACAGATGCAATAAGGGCAGTCTCCTCACCACAAACAAAAGCTCCAGCCCCTTCTTTTACTTCGAGGGAAAAGCAAAAGTCACTAATACCTGCAATATTGCTTCCAAGAAAGCCTCGTTCCCTGGCCTGATCTATCGCTCCTTTAAGTCGTTTTACCGCCAGCGGGTACTCAGCCCTGCAATAGATAACACCTATATGGGCGCCGATGGCATAGGCGGCAATGATCATTCCTTCAATAACAGAGTGAGGATCGCTTTCAATGATAGACCGGTCCATAAAAGCACCGGGGTCACCTTCATCGGCATTACAGACGAGATATTTGACAGGGCTGTCTGAGTCACGCGTTATTCTCCATTTCATTCCAGAGGGGAAGCCGCCTCCGCCCCGCCCTCTCATACCTGATGCTATTATCTCGTCAATTATCTGGTCCGGGAGAACCTTTTCCCTTGCAATATGCATTAAGGCTTCATATCCGCCTCGTGTAATATATTCATCAATGTTTTCAGGGTCAATAAGACCACAATTGCGCAAAACAATGCGCTTCTGAGATGAGAAGAAAGAATCTTCCGCGGCAGGCATAAAGCCTGACTTCACAACATAGTCTTTCAGAATCTCTCCCTTAAGGATATGGCTTTCAATTATCTCATTCAGGCGCTGTTCATCAACCCTGCCATAAATTACCGAGCCTCTTTCATCCAATACTTCAAGCAGTGGTTCCATATAACACATGCCTATGCAGCCTGTTGAAGAAATCTCACAATCAATCGTTCCTGACTGTTTCAGGATATTAAGCTTCGTCCATATACCCGAGGCTCCGGCTGCAAGGCCGCAACTACCCATTCCTAAAATAAGTTTCACAGGAGTCATACCGTTCCTCCTTCCATTCTGCGTATACTCCTGATGACCTTTACGGCAGCTTCCGGAGTAAGGTTACCGTAGGTCTTCTCTCCTATCATCATAACAGGTGCGAGAGAACAGCAGCCAAGACAGGCCACAGTCTCCAGCGTAAAGAGATTATCATCAGTTGTACAGCCATCATCTATCTTAAGCTCACCCTGCAGCGCCTGTTCTATTGCATTGGCATTCTGAACATGGCAGGCTGTTCCGTGACAGACACGAACCATGTATTTACCCACAGGGTGAAAACGGAACTGTGAATAGAATGAGGCGACTCCATAAATCGTGCTTACAGAGTAACCTGTTCTGTCTGATATAACACTAATGACATTTGAAGGCAGATATCCGTAGATTTCCTGTGTGCCCTGTAATAAAGGAATAAGGCTACCTCTTATACCGGCTGATTTCTGAAGCAAATCATTTATGAGGCCAGGGTCAGGCTGACCATGGTCCGCTCTTTTTATATGTACATTTTTGCCTGGACGGGACATAAGCAAAAATGATTTGTTTTTTACAGCTTTTTCAGGAAAGCGCTTACATTTTGGTTTATCCTTTTTACAGGATCGGATGTATCAGCCTTAATAAATTTTTTACCTGTTATTCTTTCAAATAACTCGATATACCTTGCTGATATCTGCTCTACAAAAGCAGGAGTCATTTCAGGCACCTTTTCTCCCGGTCTTCCCTGGAACCCGTTCTCCATAAGCCACTCACGTACAAACTCTTTGGAGAGCTGACGCTGAGACTGACCGGAATTAAAACGTTCCATATAACCATCGGCATAAAAGTACCTTGAACTATCTGGCGTGTGTATTTCATCTATAAGGTAAATCTTATCATCTCTTTTACCAAACTCGTATTTAGTGTCTACAAGGATGAGGCCATGAGAAGCAGCTACTTCTGTGCCTTTAAGAAAAAGTTTCATGGCATATTCTTCAAGCTTGCTGTATTCTTCTTCAGGTACAAGTCCACGCTTTACTATCTCCTTTCCGGAAATGTCTTCATCATGTTTACCCTGTTCAGCTTTTGTTGTAGGTGTAATTAACGGATGCTCAAGCTTCTGATGTTCTTTCATTCCTTCAGGCAGTTTAATGCCGCAAATCTCACGTGCCCCGGCCTTATAGGCTCTCCATGAACTTCCAGTAAGATAGCCTCTTACAATCATTTCAACCGGGTATGGCTCGCACCTGTAACCCACAGTGACATTGGGGTCAGGAGATGCAATATTCCAGGTAGGGACTATCTCTTTTGCAATATCGAGAAACCAGGCAGCTATCTGGTTCAATACCTGCCCTTTGTAAGGAATCCCTTCAGGAAGAACAACATCAAATGCCGATATCCGGTCGGTAACCACCATAAGGAGATAGTCATCGTTGATATTATATACATCTCTTACTTTTCCTACATAAAGACTTTTCTGTCCTGGAAAATTGAAATTTGTTTTTGAAATAGCTGTGGACATATTTTATAGTTTATATTCTTTGTCTAGTTTTAAATTCTGCTCTCTATCTAATGTTCCGGGTTCCGGGTTAATTTAAAGGGGGTGTTTTGCTCACTGGTTACCCTTTGCCGCTTACCTCCCTTTTGTCTTTTCCCTTTTATCTTTTGTCTTTAATCTTCCCTTAACATGCGCTTATAGCACTGTTCTACTTTTATCTTTTTCCTTTTGTCTTTTATCTTCCTTACTACCTACTACTTACTACTTACTACCTACTACTTACTACTTACTACCTACTACTTACTACTTACTACCTACTACTTACTACTTACTACCTACTACTTACTGCTTACTGCCTCCTCATCCTTCCCCTCAGAATTCTTCTCTTCCTTCTCATAAGCCCTTACAATATGTTTTACAAGCTTATGTCTGACTATATCTCTTTCATCAAACTTAATCACTGAAATGCCTTCAATACCGCCAAGAATACGGATTGCCTGAAGAAGGCCTGAATCGTTTCTTCGTGGAAGGTCTATCTGTGTTGTATCGCCTGTCATAATGAATTTGGAGTTCATACCCATACGGGTAAGAAACATCTTAAGCTGGCTAACAGTTGCGTTTTGTGCTTCATCAAGTATTACAAATGCGTTCTCCAGAGTTCTTCCCCTCATGTACGCCAGCGGAGCTATCTGAACAGTACCGTCCTCTATCCATGTTTCCAGTTTACGTGCGGGAATCATGTCATTAAGGGCATCATATAAGGGCTGCAAATATGGGTCAAGCTTTTCCTTCATATCACCCGGAAGAAAACCAAGCCGCTCCCCAGCCTCAACCGCCGGGCGGGTAAGAATGATTTTCTTCACCTCGTGATTTTTCAAAGCGCGTACAGCAAGAGCAATTGAAGTATAGGTTTTGCCTGTGCCAGCCGGTCCCTCGGCAATAATCAGGTCGTTTGCATTATAGTCTTTCACCAGTTGTAACTGGTTAACAGTACGGGCTCTTACCGGCTTACCTGAGGTGCCATAAACCAACACTTCGTCAAGTTCTCCCTTAACTGCCGAGTGAAGATGGTCAGGATCAAGCAGGAACCGTTCCATATCTGCCTCTTCAATGTATTTGTACTTACGCAGATACTCATTTATCTCGGCAATCTTTTCGGCAAGAATATTTATCTCTTCGGCCTCTCCGGTACATTTAATTTCGCTGCCCCGGGCCACAATTTTAATTTTAGGAAAGTAGCTCTGCATCTGGGCCAGAAGTCTGTTGTTAGGTCCCAGAAATAATACCGGATCAATATCTTCCAGGAATATTATTCTTTCTATCATCAGGCAATTCTCTCTTTGATTTTTTTGTCCTGTAGTACAGGTTGTTAAAAGATCTATTTATTTTTAAGCCTGTGTATAACAAAGTAAGACTATTTTTTCATAGAAGATTATCTTTGTCATAAGATATTTATCATGATTTTTATAACACTGACTACCGAATGGCACGTAGATGATTTCTTTAACGGGATTATCCGGGGGAAGCTGGCATCGATGTGTCCGGAAGCAGCGGTTGTGACCAACGCCTCTTCTATTCCTCCCTTTAACATAATGCATGGAGCGTTTGTTATAAGAAACACTTTTCAGCATTACCCCGAAGGGACCATACATCTGCTGTTTGTAAACAGTGAACAGAAAAAGGGAGGACGGTATCTTGCAGTAAAATCACACGGACACTATTTCATTGGTGCCGACAACGGTATTTTCAGCCTTATCCTGAACTCTCTTCCTGAAATTATAGTTGAACTCAGGGATGATGAGAACGCAGGCGAGATTGATCTTTTTGCCAGGACAGCTGCTCATATTGCCGCAGGAAAGGATATCACGCACCTCGGAACAAAGACCGATTCAATAATTGAGAAGGTGCCCCTGAGAGCCACCATTGACAAGAGTGTGATAATAGGCAGCATCATCTTTATAGATTCATATGGCAATGCCATTACAAACATAACACGGGAGGTATTTGGAAGGGTCTTCGATAAAATGCATTTCAGGATATTTATCAAGAGCAACAAATATTATACTGAGAAAATCAGCACAAGTTATAGTGATGAATCTGTTGGTGAATTGGTTTCTCTTTTCAATCAGCTTGATCTTCTTGAGATATCAATCAACGGCGACAATCTGAGCAGGCTTTTTAACATTGAAAACGGTGATGTGGTACGTATTGAAGGCATAACCACAAGGAATATTAATGACGGATTATTTTAAAACTATTTTTATGAGTGAAGACAGGAGAGTTGCTGAATTTGTGAAGCTTCTCGATATTATGGATGAGTTGCGGGCCAAATGTCCGTGGGATATGAAACAGACCTTTGACTCGCTGAGGAAGTTCACAATTGAGGAGACCTATGAACTGGCTGAAGCAATTATTGAAGGGAATAATGACGAGATCAGGAAAGAACTGGGAGATATTATGCTCCATATAGTCTTTTATGCAAAAATCGGATCAGAAAACGGGCAGTTTGATATTGCCGATGTTCTTGAGGGCATTAACAGGAAACTGATATACAGGCATCCGCATGTATTTGGTGATGTGAGTCTTACAAATGGAGCCAGGGAAGTGGAGGAGAACTGGGAAAAGCTCAAGCTTGTCGAGCAAGATAATTATAAGCCTGTCCTTTCAGGCGTCCCATCTTCGTTGCCCGCCACCATAAAAGCAAACCGTATCCAGGAAAAAGTAAGAGGCGTTGGTTTTGACTGGGAGAAACGTGAACAGGTTTGGGATAAGGTTGAAGAGGAACTGAAAGAGGTAAAGGATGAGGTGCTAGACGGTAATACAGAGATGCTGGAGTCTGAAATCGGTGACCTGTTGTTTTCAGTAATAAATGCTGCTCGTCTGTATGAAATTGATCCGGAGGCAGCATTGGAAAAGACAAACAGGAAATTCATCCGCAGGTTCAATTATCTTGAACAACAGACTATTGCCCGCGGAAAATCGCTTCACAAGATGACACTTGATGAAATGAATGTCATCTGGGAGGAAGCCAAAAAATTCGATAAATAGCAGTTCTACTTAACAAACCTGTAGCTGAGAAGCTGGTATATGATTTTTGCTGCTACGAAATCAGGGGCCTTGTTTGTCTCAGAGGGGCAAAGCTCAACCACATCAAAACCTACAACATTTTTCTCTTTCATCACCCTCTGAAGGAACATCATCAGTTCGCGGTAATCAGGCCCGCCGGGCTCCGGTGTTCCCGTTGATGGCATTATTGAAGGATCGAAAACGTCAAGGTCTATAGTTATATAAACATTGTCAGAAAGAAGCTTCAGCGCTTTGTTATAAAGTCTGGAATCAGTGTACAGGTCGTGTGCATAGAATATTCTTTCGTCATTGACATATGGCAACTCTTCAGCCGACATGCTTCGTATGCCTACCTGAACTATTGGAGCGTATTCCATTGCACGTGCCATTGCGCATGCGTGGTTGAGGGAAGAGCCCTCATAGTACGGGCGAAGATCCGAATGAGCATCGAGCTGAAGTATTGTCAGTCCTCCAAAGGCATTTGACGCGGCCTCAAACACTCCTATACTTACTGTATGATTCCCCCCTATGGTGACAGGAAAGCGTCCTTCAGAGAATATTTTTGATGTCACTTCGCAAACCTTTTGCCGCAGTTCTTCAGGGTCATCACCGGTAATGAGAGGTGGCAGTGTGTGAATGCCTTCGGTGTGAGCCTCTCCTCCTGTCTCAACATCATAAAACTCAAGTGCGGGAGAGGCTTCCAGAATAGCAGCCGGGCCTTTGTCGGCACCTTTTATATAGGTACTGGTAGCATCATATGGCACCGGTACAATAATAATTTTTGATTCATCGTATGAATATACGACCTCGTCTCCTCCAAAATTATTCACCATGAATTGGTTATTAACGTACAACTACTCTTTTGCCTTTGCCTTTGCCTTTGCCGGAGTCTTTTTTGTTTTTTCCTGAGGCTCAGTGCTTTCTGCATCTTTTTCTCCTTCAGCTGGCGCTTCTTTGATAAGCATGTTTTTCTTCTGCAGGAAGTTGTACCACTGATACAGCTTTTTCATGTCTGAGACATAAACTCTTTGCCTGTCATAATCAGGGAGTATCTCTTCAAACTTCCTCTTCAGGTCTGCGTCTGCAGCCTTATGAGAGATGGTCTCGCCGCCGTTTTCCTTCTCCCAGATTATGTCCATTACCTTTGAGAGCGGAACCTCTTCGCCTGTGGTAAAGATGGCTATTTCTTCAAGTGCGCTTACTTTGGTAGAGCTGGCAACGCTTATCCTCTTGCCTGTCTCAATATTTTCAACTATAATAGCGTTTTTACCCTGTGCAACAAATTTAAACAGGCTGCTTTCACCGGAAATTGATAGAATGTCTTTCAGATTCATCTCTAATAGTTTTATTTTCTGGTTAATTATTGATGTTTATACTAAGTTTCTCTCTTTCTTTATTTTGTCATAAGCCTCGTTTACGGCTTTTATTTTCTCTTCAGCATTTTTCCTGTAATCGTCTCCCAGGTGGCTCACCTTGTCGGGATGGTATTTAATAGCCATTTTCCTGTAGGCCTTTTTCACCTCTTCATCTGTTGCAGCGGAATCAATTTCAAGAATACGGTAAGAGGCATCGGTTGATGGTATGAACATATTCTTTATTGAATCGAAGTCATTTGTTGTCACCCCAAGAAGACTGGCGATGTTTGAAATGACATCCACTTCGGATTTATCGAACCGGCCATCAGCTGCTGAAACATTAAAGAGTATGTGCAGCAACTGCAGTCGTGATGAGTAATCCATACCGTGTCTTATCTGCATACATACATCATTCAGGGGTATCTCTTTCTTTAGCAGGTCCCTGAGCATTGTAAGCGCCTCCTGAGCCGATTCAGGTCCAAACTGAGCAACAAAAAATCTCTTTACATAATCAAGCTCTGATTTGAGAATCTTGCCATCAGCCTTCATGACAGCGGCAATAAGAACGACAAGGCTCACGCCAAAAGCGCCTGGCGTGTTTCCCTGAGATTGTGGTGTATAAGTATGTGTATATACCTGAGTGTTGTCTACAACGCTCCCGATCAGGAACCCGAAAAGAGCTCCTATAGGTCCTCCAACGGCAAAGCCGAGGCCCCCGCCTATCCATTTGGCAAACTTTCCCATTATTTCATCCTGGCGGCAAAACGAAGCATATCCTCGTGGATCTTAAGTATCTCAGGGATAATCAGCTCGCTGTCCGAATTATTAATAACATAATAAGATCTTTCGTTCCTCTCCTCGTCATCCATCTGGCTGTTTACTCTTTCAAGCACCTGTTCCCTGGTCAGCTCACTTCTGCCCATCACGCGTGAGATACGCTCTTCAATGGGTGCCGTTATTGACACTACCCTGTCAACAAGTTTGTATGCCTGGCTTTCAAACAGTATGGCAGCCTCCATAATGAGGTAAGGAGAGTCAGACTCCTTAACCCAGGTGTTAAATGACTCAAACACCCTTGGATGAACAAGTGAGTTAACCTGTTCCAGAAGCGCTTGATTGGTAAAGATCAGCTGTGCAAGTTCTTTCCTGTCGAGATNCCCCTTTTTATAAAGGTCTTTCCCTGCCACATCATTTATTCCTTCGCGCAACGAGAGATCGTGATTCATCAGTTCTTTAGCAACATCGTCGGCCATGAACACAGGTATTCCCAGAACGGTAAAGACCCTGCATACAGTAGTTTTCCCGCTGCCAATACCACCGGTGACACCTAGTTTAGCCGTCATTCTACCTGAATTTAATCTTTGTTTTAGAATCACCGTTGTATCTGGCTTTTTCTCCAGCCTTCTTCTCTGAGAACACCCTGAAGAGCGTCACCTCAATGTCAACCCTGTTCCGTTCAAGCTGCACATGCTCAGGGGCAAGGAGCTGAACAGAAGCTTTGAATGTTTCACTTACACTTGGGAAAATTCGTTTTTTTGTTTTAACCCCGGATAACGAATCAAGAAGATGTTTGGGTCCGGTAACAGTTATACTGTCAGGCTCCGCAACAACGAGTGCTTTGTAAGTCTTCGGAACCTCTACCCTTATGTCAGGAATGACAGGCATCCTCCTTTTAATGAGCTTATCGAACCCATAAAAGATAGTATCAGGTTTTATGACTGAGATAGTAAAGTCGGCATGAAGCTGCTTTGAAAAGCTCTCTATCATTGATGAAGAGACGATATAAAATGAAGACTGAGTCCCCGGTAATCGTCTAAGCGTCATCTTTGAAAAGTCAACAACAACAGGGGCTCTGCTTCCTGACAGCTTCAGTTTAAGAATCGAATAACCCGGACCCTGAAGCTCCATAGTCATCCTGTCAGGCAAGTCTCCCGTAAGGACTCTTCCCTTTGGGGGATTGATATATCTTACAGGGTACTGAATTGCAGTGTCCACATCTTTCCCAAGTTCATTAAGATACCAGAACAAAGACGAGAGAAAGAGGAAGAATACAAAAATCAGCACTTCCCTGTTTAGGTTATCCTTATCCCTTTCTCTTTCGGGCTTGTTCATGGCATAAAAAATAAAAAAGCACTATTACTTCTGAGCAGCGTCAGAAGGGTCCTTCATTACCGCACTTTTGTCAACCTTTACTTTTACATCATTTGCTATCTCAAGAATAACATATGTATCAGCAACCTCGACAATTTTGCCGTAGAGACCACCAGTTGTTACTACTTTATCGCCTTTTGAAATAGTGTTGCGGAAATTGTTTACCTCTTTCTGTCTCTTCATCTGTGGGCGAATCATGAAGAAATAAAAAATCACAAAGACGAGAAGCATCATTATGAGGGGATTCATCATACTCGTGGCCCCCTTTGTGCCGGTATTGGCAACCTGTAGCATCACAAAAGCTAATGTGTTCATACTTAAATATTGATTTTAATTGTTATTTACTTATTGTTAATTGTTAATTGCTAATTGTTAATTTCTTATCACTTCTGCAGTAATGCGCAGTATCATTATCTTTTTTTCAGCATTTGACATTACAGTTATTGTTTTTGTCTGCCGTCCGCTTCTGTCTGAGCTGTCGTAAGTTATTTCAATTGTTCCTGAGCCCCCCGGAGGGATAGGCTTCCTGCTGAATTTACCAACAGTGCATCCACAGCTTGTCTGTACGGAAGTCAGCACAAGGTCAGCGTCGCCTGTGTTTGAAAACTTAAAGACACAGCTTACTTTTTCACCCTCATCAATCTTGCCGAAATCGTGCTCTACACTGGCAAAACTGATAACCGGTGTTCCTATTGTATCATTAAGGACATATTTTGTACTGTTTGTTGAAGAGTTGCCCCTGCACTGAATAAGAAACAGGGCTACAAGACCTGACAGCACTGCAATATAGATATATCTCCTTTTCATCAGTATGAATTATGAGTTAATACCGGGTTCCCCAACAAGGCCTCGTCCGGTTTTGGTAAAGCCTCCGTTTTCGCGCATTTCGCGGACGATCTTGTCAAGGATGCCATTTATAAATGTACTGCTTTTAGCCGTACAATAGTTCTTTGAAATTTCAATATATTCATTCAGTGTCACCTTAACGGGAACTTCAGGGAATTCTTTAATCTCTGTAACAGCCAGTTGCATAACCAGCTTATCCATGAGAGCAATTCGTTCCACCTCCCAGTTTGTAGTATTCCTGTCAATAATAGCTGAGTTGATCTCTGCATTTAAAATTGATTTACTCAATAATGTCTTGACATATTTCTCATCATCATAATTGGTGAATAATGGCGGGAAAGTTATGTCAGCTCCGTTGTCTGAGCTATGGAACCTGCTGAGAGTATTCTTAAGCATTATTGTTACAGCATGAAGATCGTCATTCCAGTAAACAGAAATCTCTTCAAGGGCAGAGTCAAGTTCATCGCAGGCCGGGAGGAACTCAGTGATAAGTTCTTTAACAAACTTCATGTCAGACTTGTATGAACTCTCGGCTGATGACATATACTCCTTATAGTTCTCCCATTCAACAAGCTGATTGAAAATCAGTTTTGGAGCTTCAGGGCAGGAAGACCATGAGAGACCAAGTGTTCCCAGATATTTAGTCAGTGAATTGAAGTTTGTAATCTTGTTCTTCTTTGTCCATAAAGCAGGTGAAGGAGCACAATATCTTCTGAGCTGATCATTATTCCTCAACTGGTTAATGACCCTGTTTTCAGCGAATCTGGTATTTGGGTTTATGTCATCTAATGTCGGCATTTTTTTCTGCCTTGACAGGATAACCTTTTCACGGGCTATATCAGATAACTCAATAAGCAGTAATAAAACGAAGTGATAAAGATCATAACTCTTCCTTATACTAAGTGTCAATTCCTGCTCGGCTGATGCCAGATCATTCCACTCCTTTCTGTTATAGGCATAGAGTGCAGAAAGCGCCTTTATTCGTAATTGTCGTCTGCTTATCATTTAAAGAACCTGCAAATTCAGGCCCAAAGATACAATTTTAAGCTAAAAAGGTGAAAATACGGTTGATAAAAAATTATCAGATTTTTTGAGATGTTCTTTGAGATCTTAAAATAATTGTTACATTTGAAGGAGAAACCATGTGAAACCCCTAAAAAATGCTGAAGCGATGGACGAAGAAAACGTAACGAAGGAAGAAAACTACGAGAGGAACGAAAAAGAAGAGGTGTTTACAAAAATTGTGAGGGCTGGCAAAAGAACTTACTTTTTTGACGTCAAGACTACAAGGCACGAAGACCTTTATTTAACCATAACAGAAAGCAAAAAAAGGTTAGGCAAGGAAGGTAAAATGTTCTATGAAAAACACAAAATCTTCCTTTACCGTGAAGATTTTGAAAAATTCTGCGACGGACTGCGCGAAGCTGTTGCTTTTGCAGCCAGTGGAGTGGTAAGCGAACGGATTGACTACCAGCATGAAGAAGCTTATGCTGAAAAAGAGAAAATATCCGAGACAGAGTTCTCAAATGTTGACTTTGAGGATCTGGGAACAAAATAATCCTGATTTTATTTTTACATACTTAAACACGTAAAACAGGTGGATTATCTGTTATTAATTATTGCTATTGTCCTTATCACAGGAGGCCTGATTGGATGTCTTGCCCCCGTGTTGCCAGGCCCCCCTCTCAGTTACCTTGGACTTGTTGCCGTTCATTTCTCACGATTTGCCAATATAAGTAACAGGCTGTTTATTATTTTTGGCATTATAGTTATTGTAGTGTCTATACTTGATTATATAGTTCCGATATGGGGTACAAAAAAATTTGGTGGCTCAAAATATGGAACAAGAGGTGCAACAGTTGGTTTGCTGATTGGCTTTCTCCTGGGACCCGCTGGTATAATTATCGGTCCGTTTGTGGGAGCCGTGGTTGGTGAACTGATATTCAAAGATGATATGAAATATGCACTTAAAGCAGGTTTCGGAAGTCTTCTTGGTTTCCTGATGGGTGTAGGCCTCAAGCTCGCAACATCCTGCGCAATAACATTTTATTTCATCAAAGCATTAATTCAGGGATAACAACCGGATCAAAAGTATTTCGTTATAAAATAATTGAATCGCCCAAATTGGGCGATTCAACATGAAATTTATAAAATATCAATATCAATCACCCAGGGTAGCCACCATAACTGCCTTGATTGTATGCAGCCGGTTTTCTGCCTCGTCAAATACGATAGAAGCTGGTGACTCAAATACATCCTCAGTTACCTCGAGACCATCGAGTCCGTGTTTTTGGAATATTTCCTCACCTATTTTTGTGTCACGGTTATGATAGGAAGGAAGGCAATGCAGAAATTTCACTTTGGGATTGCCTGTTTTTTTAACGACTTCCTTATTTACCTGATAAGGCTTCAGCAGCTTAATCCTGTCTACCCATACAGATTCAGGCTCGCCCATTGATACCCATACATCAGTATAAAGGAAATCTACCCCTTTAACCGCCTCATCAACGTTATCAGTAATTGTGATCCTGGCGCCTGTCTCTTTTGCTATCTCCTGGCATTTGGCCTGGAGCTCATCAGACGGCTGGCATGCTTTAGGAGCTGCGGCACGGAAATCCATCCCCATTTTTGCTGCACCCACCATTAAAGAGTTACCCATGTTGTTTCTTGCATCGCCAAGATAACAGAAGCTGACCTGGTTAAGAGGCTTGTCTGAATGTTCCATCATGGTAAGGAAATCAGCAAGTATCTGCGTGGGGTGAAACTCATCAGTAAGTCCATTCCATACAGGCACGCCGGCATATTCAGCCAGCTCTTCCACTATCTTTTGTCCGTAACCACGGTATTCAATACCATCATACATCCTTCCAAGTACCCTAGCAGTGTCTTTCATAGACTCTTTAACACCAATCTGTGAACCACTTGGTCCAAGGTAAGTCACATGAGCACCCTGATCCAGCGCTGCCACTTCAAAGGCGCACCTTGTCCTTGTTGACGTCTTCTCAAAAATGAGAGCAATATTCTTTCCTCCGAGTCTCATTCGTTCTGTTCCTGCACGTTTTGCTTTCTTGAGTTCAACTGCCAGATCAAGAAGATACTTTATCTCTTCCGGTGTAAAATCAAGTAGTTTCAGAAAATGTCTGTTCCTGAGATTATAGGCCATGTCTTTCTATTATTTGGTTATTAATGAATACAAAAATACTACATCATTTATTCAATCTTCATATTCCATGGTTATTTTGCTGCCATATCTTTTGTCTTCAAGTTTGAACGCTTCGGTTATAACGCTCTTCCTGCCTCCCGACTTGATAAAGTTAAGGCAAGCTTCCACTTTGGGCGCCATACTCCCTTTTGCAAACTGACCCTCCTCAAGATATTTTCTTGCGTCGGCATAATTAAGAAACTCCTTAACCTGTTGATTTGGTTTCTTGTAATTAATATATATATAAGGAACGTCTGTCAGAATGTAAAATTCATCAGCACCTATTCCAATTCCCAGAAGTGACGAAGCCATATCCTTGTCAATTACAGCTTCAACCGTCCGTACATCATGGTTCTCATCATAATATACCGGGACACCTCCGCCACCGGCAGCAATAACTATATTTCCTCTCATTGCCAGCTCACGGATAATTGACTCATTAATAATGCCAACGGGTTTGGGAGAAGGAACAACCCTCCTGAAACCGCCATTACCCTTTGTATCTTCTTTGAAAATCCATTTCTTTGAAGCAGCAAGAGCTTCAGACTCCTCTTTGCTGTATGTCTTCCCAACCCTTTTTTGCGGGTCTGAGAAGGCAGGGTCATCCTTATCAACCAGAACCTCTGTAACTATACAAATAACGTTCCTGTCTATACCATGCTTGTTAAGTACATTCCTGAAAATGCGTTCAATCATATAACCTATACCGCCCTGTGAGTCTGCGACACAAATATCCAAAGGCATCTGGGCAATATTATATAATTGTTCTCCCGCATCGTTACGCATAAGGATATTACCTACCTGCGGCCCGTTTCCATGAGTTATTACCAGGTTATAACCCTCCTTTATCAGGAAAACCAGGTTCTCCAGAGTATCCATGGTGTTCTGCTCCTGCTCTTCAATTGTGCCTGCCTGATCGCCTCTTAACAGGGCGTTGCCTCCAAGTGCAACAACGGCTAATTTATTGCTCATATATTTATTTTATAGTTATTTGGAAAACACAAAGCTAAAATTTTAAACGAATTAAAAACAGGACAATGAATATATTTGTATAATTATTCAACATAAAATTATTCCGGGCCCGGAATGCTAACGGGTTAGACATTTTTACTAAATTTACGATCAAAGCAGCCTTAGTGAAAATCCGATATATTAATTCAATACTGTTTCTTTTCTTTCTGGCATTTGTATTTGCATGCCAAAGGTCCGCACATAAAAATATGGACCAGGGTGAAATCTATTACAGCATAAAGTATATAAAGAATCCGTCATCCTTTTCAGAGGAGGTTCTGCCCAGGGATATGGTTATCGCATTCAGGGATAACAAGGTCTATACCGACTTTACATCACCTATCGGAAATACCGGGATAAGCACCGTGATGAACCCCGATAAGCATATTTATGACACTTATGTAAACCTTCTGGCTTTCAAGTTCTGCTTTCGGGGCACACCCGAAAGCCCCATCACCGGCTTTTCATCTATGCAGGATATTAAATACCGTGAAACAGGTCGTGAGAAGGAGATTTGTGGTTTTAAATGCAAAGAGCTTGAAGCCACTTTCCACGGTATCAGCTCTCCAAGATCAATATGGTATACTACGGAAATTGGCGTTAAGAGCCCTAATATACTCAATCCATTTTATAAGGTTGATGGCGTGCTTATGGACTTCTTTTATATAATCGGTGATGCTGAGTTAAGATTTGAGGCACAGGAGGTGTATGCAAAAGATGTACCTGAAAAATTCTTTGAGAGAAAGAAGAATTATAAAGCTGTTTCTGAAGGCTATCTTGATACACTCATAAGGAAATTAATCACCTTTTAGTTTTTGTTGTTACCATAGCCGCATTTTTCTTACATTTGATCTTCTATTTTATATTCCTTCCTCAAATGAGGAAGAGTTTAATTTTTAAACAGATATGAGCGGACAAAAGAAAAGCGTAAACAAAAAGAAAGAGGCTGTTGAGCCTGATGCTCCGACAACGTCAGAGAAAATCCGGTTTTTCACAGGCCTTATTCTTCTGGTTTTCGCAGCATATATGCTTGTTGTTTTTATCTCTTACCTGAGTTCGGGTAAAGCTGACCAGGACAGTGTTAACATAAGCAGGAGCAGCACCAATGCTGATTATGTATACCAGAACTGGGGCGGAAAATTTGGATTTAAGGTAGGTTACTATTTCATTTTCAAAGGCTTTGGACTCGGTTCATTCTTTCTGCCGTTTGTGCTCGGTGCCTTCGGGCTGGCGCTGATGCGGGTAAAATATTTCAGACTATGGAAAAATGTTCTGAGATTTCTCATTGCAGCTATATTGGTATCTGTTATTCTTGGATTTATTGGCGGACACAGCTCATTCCTTGGCGCCGGTCCGGGCGGCGAACACGGCTACCTGATAGCCGACTGGCTGAACAAACTGCTGGGGAAGGTGGGTACCGGTGCGCTTATGATTGTCTCAACTATTGCATACCTTATCTTCTCATGGAATGTAAGCCCACATTCATTCCGCAGACCCATTGCAGCTGTCGCCAGGGCGGCAGCCACCAGGCCATCCTTTGGGTCCTCTGCACCGTCAAAGGAGGAAGAAAGTGCTGAGGAAGAGGATGAACCTATAGAGGATGATTACGCCGGAGAACCCGGTAATATAGTTCAGACCATACCTCCCCCCGGCAAAGAATCATCGGAGAGTGATGAAGAGGATGATGATTTTTACACCCCTCCTGCTATTAAGGAGAGACCACTTATAAGTGTTATAAGCAAAGACCACAAAAACAGCTCTGTATCTGCTGATCCTGATGACCTTTTATCTGGCCTGCCCCCTTTTGATCCCAGACTCTCGTTGCCAAGATATCGGTTCCCATCGGTATCTCTGCTGAAGGACTATCGCTCCAACACCACTACGGGCAACGATGAGGTCAATTCAAACAAAGAAAATATTATCAAGACACTTGCCGACCAGAAGATTGGCATAAGGCAGATATCTGCAACTGTTGGTCCTACCGTGACCCTTTATGAGGTTGTTCCTGACAGAGGGGTGAGACTCAACCGTATTAAAACACTTGAGAATGACATCGCCCTTAACCTTTCTGCACTGGGTATCAGGATCATCGCACCTATACCAGGGCGGGGGACGGTAGGTATTGAAGTTCCCAACAAGACCTCGGCAACAGTATCAATGAGAGGCGTACTTACTTCGCAGTCTTTCAATGATTCAAAATACGAGCTTCCGCTAGCCCTGGGTCGCACCATAACAAACGATCCGTATATTATTGACCTTACCCGTATGCCCCACCTGCTTGTTGCCGGAGCAACAGGTCAGGGAAAATCGGTAGGTTTGAATGCCATTATCACATCACTACTCTATAAAAAGCATCCGGCTGAACTAAAGTTTGTACTTATAGATCCAAAAAGAGTTGAGCTGCCGTTATATGCAAAAATTGAAAGACATTTCCTTGCAAAGCTGCCGGGCGATGAAGATGCTATCATCACTGACACAAAAAAGGTTATTAATACGCTCAACTCATTGTGTATTTTAATGGATCAGCGGCTTGAGCTTCTCAAAGCATCACAGACAAGGAATATCAAAGAATACAACGAAAAATTCATAGCGCGAAAGCTGAACCCTGAAAAGGGACACAATTATATGCCTTACATCGTGCTTATTATTGATGAGTTTGCCGACCTTATAATGACGGCAGGGCGTGAGATAGAGTCACCTATCGGGAGACTGGCACAGCTTTCAAGGGCTATTGGAATTCACCTTATCATTTCAACCCAGCGTCCGTCAACAAATATCATTACGGGTTTCATCAAGGCAAACTTCCCCGCACGAATCGCCTTCAGGGTCTTTTCGCAGGTTGACTCAAGAACTATACTTGATTCTTCCGGTGCTGACAGGCTTGTCGGCCGTGGAGATATGCTCATTTCACAGGGCGGAGAGCCTGTCAGGGTACAATGTGCATTCATAGACACTCCTGAAATAGAAGACCTTACTGATTATATCGGTTCACAACAGGGTTTCCCCGATGCATTTCTTCTGCCTGAATATTTTGGTGATGATGAGGGAGAAAATAATGTCAGGGAGGTGGACCTTAAAAAGAGGGACCCGCTCTTTGATGAAGCGGCAAAGCTCGTTGTTCAGCATCAGCAGGGATCTACATCTCTGATCCAGAGAAGAATGCAACTTGGTTACAACCGTGCGGGCAGAATCATTGACCAGCTGGAGGCTGCCGGCATAGTAGGCCCATTTGAAGGCAGTAAGGCCAGAGAAGTTGTTGTGCAGGATATGGGCACTCTGGAACAGATTTTGAAGAGACTCAATGAAGAGACTAACTAAAATGAGAATAAGAAATATAATTATTGCATTATTATTCCCTGCCGCATTAAACGCGCAGCAGGATCCTGCAGCAATGACAGTGCTTTCGGACTTCAGCAGGAAGGCAACAGAAGCTCCATCCATCACAATGGAGTTCAAACTGATCACCAACGACGTCAAAGAAAACAAAATTGATACAATAGCAGGCAGCGTTGTCATCTCCGGTGACAGGTACAAACTAACTCTTCCGGGTAACATTATCTGGTCAGATGGCAAAACAATCTGGAATTACCTTGAAGACTCAAAAGAAGTTACTATTACAAACAATGACCCCAAAGAGAAGTCATTCCTTGAAAAGCCTTCACTACTCTTCACCATGTATAAGGAAGGCTATAAGGTCAGACTGGTAGAAGAATCTCCAAAGTACTGGCTTGTTGACCTCTACCCGGAGAAGCTGGATAATGAGCTTATCAGGATAAGGCTTAAGATAGGTAAGTCGTTAAACGATCTCAGAAGTGCCGAATACAAGACAAAACAAGGTATAATAATCACTCTGGTCTCAGAGCGGTACGATCTGTCTATCAGGCCAATCCCATCATTTTTCACATTTGATTCTGCAAAGTATCACAATGCAGAGATAAATGATATGCGCTGAAAACAAATCAATATGTATTCATGAGCCTAAGAGTTTGTCATAACGTGTATATCCCTTTGCGCGAGTCTCCCACACACAGATCAGAGATGACAAGCCAGATTTTGTTTGGTGAGAGATTTGGAATAGTGGAAAGTGTCTCTAACTGGCTTAGAGTAGTCACATTATTTGATTCATTCACCGGATGGATTGATGGTTCACAGGCCATTACCCGTGAATGGGATCCTTCAGAAAAAGGAATTATAACCTGCAGAGAAGTTAAGTGCCTCAGGCCTGACAGTACAATCGTAACGCTAATGCCAGGAAGCGAGATTTTCAAAGCTGATCTCACAAACGGCAGCTTTAAGTGTGCCGATGAAGAGTGGAATCTTGCCGAAAAGCCATATTTACAGCAGCTCTCTCCTGCAGATAATGTTACTGAAACCGCAATGCAGTTTCTGAATGCTCCTTATCTCTGGGGAGGAAGGACCCCAGGAGGAATAGACTGTTCGGGCCTGGTGCAGGTTGTTTATAAGATACATGGAATTCAGCTTCCCCGTAATGCGGGTGACCAGGCTGAGTGTGGCCAAGTAGTCAGTTTCATTGAAGAAGCAAACCCCGGAGATCTTCTTTTCTTCTCAGGAGACACGGAAGATATCTCTCATGTTGGTATGCTGCTTGCTCAGGGAAAGGTTTTGCATGCATCAGGTTGCGTTAAAACAGACACAGTGGACCATCAGGGCATCTGGAATAATGAGAAGGGCAAATACACTCATTTTCTCCGCACTATAAAAAGAGTAATAACATAATGCGTCAAAAGGTAATCATAATGGTGGGCATTATCCTTGTCCTGTTTATTCTGTATCTGATAATGAAGGTACGGGCAGACCGTGCCCGCCGTAGAATGAAGGAACATAAAAGCCGTTTCAGATTCCACTAGATTTTTATCTTCTGCACTATAAAAAAAAGAAGCTGTCCCAAAAAGACAGCTTCTTTATTTTCATGAAAGTACCTTATTTACTTCCGTTTTTTGTAAACGTAAATGCAAATGTACCAAAAGCTCCTTCATCACATCCTATTGCAAAACTCATGGTATATTTACCAGTACATGAATTATAGGTTCCTGTACCTTGGTAGTAGAGGTTGTGATAACTTCCAAAAGCCAAAGGAACTATAATCGACTTGTCTGCTACAACAGCAAATGTTGCAGGGTTAATGTGCATTACAAGAGGTCCGGATTCGGTCTGGCCTTCGATAGCCTCAATGCCAGTCACATAAATCTTGTAAGGATCTGAACCGTCTGCAGTAAGGGTTATGTCTCCCTCTGAGCCCCAGGCTGTTGAAGGAGAAACAGAGTGATAACTTCCGGCAGTCAGAGCAGGATTGAAATTACAAACAACACCAATTGCTAAAGCTGCCACTGTGGAACGTGTTTTAATACCATCCTTGGTAGTTTCAACCTCTACATAAATAGTTGATCCTTTTGTTATACTGTTAACCGTTGTTCCGAGTGCTGCTGCAACATCTGAAAGGGTAAGCTTTACAGTTGCAGGGAACGTTGAAAGATCATCTACTTTTGCTCTTTCAAGGTTAGTTCCGTTTGAAACAACAATATCTGTCTGATCAGCGCTTTCGCCTTCGGAAAATGCTACAATGAATTGTATATATGAGTTTCCGTCGCCAGCGATGAAAATACCAGGATTCAAATCAGAAACCAGAGGAATTACGCCTTTTCCGCGTAAACCGGCATGATCCTCTTCTTTTGTTTCGCAGCCCACTAATGCAAGTATCAGCGTGAAGAGTATGCTTATTGATAGTATTTTTTTCATATTTCTTTTTTTATAGAGTTAAATTATGATCAGCCGGGTGGCTATCTTGTACCTCCTGCCCACCATACTTTTTCAGTATAAACATAAGTTCCGTCACCATAAGCATCATGAACGTTTGCGTTAGTTGTGACATCACTTGAGCCGTAACCATATCTCCATGGGAACTGGGTTGCGTTTCTTGTGTTGCTAAGTGTAATAAGATCGTTGCCCATTGCTTTAAGACGTCTTATATCACTATAAGCTTCAAGAGCCTCTTCCTCATAGAAGGCAATATATTTCTGAATCATAACCTCGCTCAAAGGATTGGCATCAAATTTCACTTTTACATTGTTAGTGTAATAAGTATTTGCGGCTGCAGCAGTAAGGCCAATATTGCTTTTCTGGAATGCAGCTGTTATACCGGCTTTAAGTGCGGTTTCAGCACTTGCGATGTTAGCAGCGCCACCAAGTCTTACCAAAGCTTCAGCTTTTAAGAACTGCAGTTCATGATAACTCAGAAGATAAGTAGGAGCTGTTTTTACACTTATAGCAGATACACCATAATAACCCTGAACAGCACTTGGAGCACCATTAGGAGCAAAAATCAATGATGAAGTTCCGGGATAAGCTTTAAAGAAAACAGCATCTCTCGGGTCACTTCTGTCAGTCAGTTTTGTATGAAGACTCAGGCTGGCTCCAAAGTAGTTACGGTCTGTAAAGAACTGGTAGAACGGACTATTTGAAGTGGAACCATTGTAGCTGAACTTGGCCTGTTCTGAAGCAGATGCAAATGACTGATCTACAAAAGAGACAACGTCAGCATACTTAGGATCTCTGAAAGAGAGACGCATTGTATAGCGTGCCTTCAAACCATATGCAAATTTTTTCCACAGAGTAGCGTTTCCGCCATAGATAAAATCCTGTGATCCAAGAGACGGGAAAACTGTTGTCTTGTCAAAATTTGCAATTGCATCATCCAGGAAAGCAAATATAGCTGTATAAATATCAGCCTGTTTATCAAGTTTAGGCTGGAAGATTACACCTGGCTGAAGTGCTTCACTCCATGGAGCATCGCCAAATGCATCTGTCAGAATAGCCAGGTTGTATGCGCTGAGTACTTCTGCAACACCAAGTGTTACATAGTTACCCTCTTCAACGCCGCCGGCAGAGCATTTTGTAATAACATCTTTCAGATTGAAAAGGTTATTATAAATATATGACCATGAGTTGTCATAAGTAGTGGAGTTAGTAGGTTCACCGCTTCTTATTTCTGCATTATAAGACTGGTTCCAGATACCAACGTTATGTTCAACATAAACTGAAGCATAGAAAGCCATATCACTTCCAACAACATTGAAAGCAGTGCTGGTCATAGCATCAGTTACAATCAGCTTTGTTGCCATTGTATTCGCGTGGTTCACATCCTTGTTGATATTATCCATAACATCTTCAGAACATGATACAAGAAAACAAGCCAAAAACGCTGCTAATGATATTTTAAATAATTTTCTCATTGTTTTCGTCTTTAAAATGTTATATCCAAACTTAAACCAACATTTTTGGTCTGAGGCATAGAGAATCTCTCAAACGATCCACCCATGTTGTTATTACCCTGGCTCGACTCCGGATCGAAGTTGGGGAGAGCAGTCCAGATAAGGAAGTTACGAGCAAATACGCTTACTCCGAGGTCAACACCGCCGAAGAGTTTCTTTACTGGTTTGTACTTCAGAGAGAGTTCGCGCAATTTTACGAACGAATTATCATATATATAATATTCATCAATATTTGACAGAACATTTACAAAAAGATCCTGAACAGCATCGGCATCATTTGCGCCACCTCTTACTATATCATTTTTGGATCCGTCAGGTTTCACACCTTTATATATAAATGTTGATGTACGGTCTTCTGTTCTCTTTGATACGCCATACATATCCATCAAACCATTACTGCCTGAATACATCTTACCGCCACTCTTCCATTCAACAACTGCTGTAAGAGAAAAGTTTTTATAGGTAAAGGTGTTTGTTGCACTAAGGATGAAATCAGGTGAAACGACGCCAATCACGCGTGGGTCACCAGTCTTAGGCATACCATGATTCCATGCGCCCGGAGTATCTTCAACTACGATGTTCCCTTTTGTATCACGTACAAATGATGAACCATAGATGACAGGATATGTATTACCAATACCTGCTCTGACCTGAGGAGTTGTAAAACCACCAAGGAAGATGCTTTGAACACCGTTGGCAAGTTTATCAACCTCGTTGGTTACTTTTGAATAGTTGATATTTATATCCCATACAAAGTCCTTGGTAGATACCGGAACAAGGTATAATACAATCTCGTGGCTTATAGTATGTACCTTACCACCGTTCATTGTAAGTGAACTTGCTCCTGTTGAAGCTGCAAGAGGAACGTTAAATATCTGATCAATAACGTTCTGGCGAGAGAATGTATAATCAACTCCTACCCTGTTATTGAAGAATTTTAATTCAGCACCAAATTCATACGATTTTGTGTTCTGAGGTTTCAGAGCTGCATCGTAAATAGAGCTGGAAGGGATATAAGCGTTTACGCCACCAATAGGATAAGAAATAGGTGTTCCTGACCAGAAACCTCCTCCATAACCCGGTTTGACATAATAGTTTTTATAGTAAGAGCCTGCCTGACCAACCTCAGCATAAGAAGCGCGTACTTTTGCAAATGAGAGCCATCTGAGGTCTTTAAGAGCAGTAAGTTCTGATAAGACAACGCCTACAGAAGCTGATGGATAGAAGAATGAACGATTGCCATGTGGCATTGACGATACATAATCATTTCTTCCTGTTGCATTCAAATAAATCAGTGATTTATATGATAATGAAAGGTTACCGAAGAACCCTACGGTACGGTCTTTATATTGTGACTGTGATGCAGTTACAGTATTTGCATTGTCAATATGTGCCCAGCCGCCAAAGTTGAAACCTTCGCCATATTCATTGTAATAATTGCTGTTCTGCTGGTTAAATTCATTACCAAACATTGCATCAAAGGTAAGATCCGGACTCATCTTCCAGTCATAATTCACTGTAAACAAAGAGTTGACAGTTCTGTTTGTAACTCCGTAGTTACTGATATTACCAGTCTTACCGGCATGACCATATTCAAAGATATCTTTGTAATTTGTTGTATATGAGTCAACGCCTAACTGATACTTAACCTTAAGGTTCATTTTTGAGCCCAGATTAGCATTGTATTCAGTATAGCCATTACCAAAGAAACGGTCAGTTGTCTCTGTGAATTTATTATACTTTGTAGCCCAGTAAGGGTTATCAAATGTAAGAGAGCGGAAATAAATCTGTGAATATGGGTCTCCCGGAACGTTGTACGGCCAGTTTTTAAGGTCATAGTTTGGAGGAGTGGCAAGTGCGCCCTGAAGAGCAGCATCATTTGCACCCGGAAGCTTATCAATTGACAGTTCAGAGAAGTTAGCGCTAAAGCCTGTAGTAAAGTTTTTGCTGAGTTTTCTTTCAGCCGTTGCTTTTGCATTCCAGCGGTCCATCCCTGTTGAAGGAGCGATACCGTTCTGGGAAGTCTGGCTTATACCGAGAGCATAGCTTCCATCTTTAGAAGCCTGGCTTACGCTTAAATTGTTGGCAGCTGTGTAACCTGTCTGGAAGAAGTCTTTCCATGCACAGTAAACACCAGGTTTAACCCATGGATCAACTTTCCCTTTGTCAAGTTGTGCAACATAGTACAAACCGGGATGGCCATTGGCGTTACCACCATATGTTGGATCATCCGGAAGATCAACAATTTTTGGTCCCCATGAGTATGAAGTCTGTTTCTGATATACTCCATAACTACCCATTGCATAGGTATGCTGATAATCAGGAACCCTTGATACTGTTGAGAAAGTGCTTGTATGAGAGAAACTTACAACAGGTTTTCCGGCTGCATTACCTTTACCGCTTTTTGTTGTAATAACGATAACGCCATTTGATGCACGGATACCATAAAGAGCTGCAGCAGCCTGACCTTTAAGTACGTTTATGCTTTCAATATCAGCGGGGTTGAGGTCCACTGCCCTGTTTGCTATATCAGAGCCTGTAACACTGTTACCGGTTGAATAGTCAGCATCTGATGCTATTGGCATACCATCAATTACATACAAAGGAGTGTTACTGCCGGTAAATGAACGTGCACCACGAATAACAATCTGTGATGATGCACCAGGCATACCGCTGGAAGGCTTGATCTCAACACCTGCAACCTTACCCTGAATTGCTCCTGCAAAGTCAGAGTTACCTGTGCGGGCAAGATCTTCACTTTTAACATCCTGAACTGCGTAGCCCAATGCCTTTTTCTCTTTGGAGATACCAAGAGCAGTTACAACAACTTCATTCAGACCTACCAGATCCGGTTCTAAAACCACATCAACTACGGTCTTTCCTTTTACATCTATCTCTTGTTTCTTCATACCTATGTATGAAAAAACGAGTACAGTCGCGTTATTGGGAACAGAAATNGTGTATTTGCCATCTGCGTCTGACAAAACACCAAGTGTTGTTCCTTTAACGGTAACTGAAGCCCCTGGGATACCAAGTCCATCATCTGAGCTNGTAATTGTACCCCTAATCTGTACTGCCTGCCCCAGCATAATCGCTGTTGTGGCCAGAACCAGTACAAACATCATTAGGATTTTTTTCATAAATCTTGAGTTTTGGTTATTAAGAGTTTTAACGATTCCGAATGTAAAACAAAGTTTCAATTTTAACAAACTTAATGATCATTGTTGTAAACTATTTTTTTCTGCCCCATTTTTCCATATAACACGCAACAGGAGCCGGGTATGAAAACAAGGAAGGTTTTGTTGAATCGGACATATATTAATAATGTATCTGAAGGCAAAAAGAGGCTGTCTGTTTGAGACAACCTCTTTTTATTATTCAGGAATGTTAAAGTAAACAGTCCTTTGAATTTTGTCAATAACAATTCTACTCAAGAGCTGTATTATAGTCGGTTTCTGCCTGTGGTATCATCCATGTCCATTCGTTATCGTCGCCCGGAGCAATTGTAACAGCCATCATTGTATGGAAATTACCGCTGTTTGCAATGCTTCTGCGTGAGATAGATTTACCCCAGCGTTTACAATCGAACCAATCGAAGCCTTCACCCCATAATTCAAGTCCGCGATATTTTACGATTTCATCAAAAAGCCGTGTGCCTGTTTTGGTGCATGTATAACTAAGATCGCGTCCGCTTGTCTTATTTAATTCGATAAGTGCATTCTGTGCACCTGTTTCGTCTGTGAGTGCATAATCGCATTCGGCCTCAATAAGAAGCATCTCTGAAGAACGGAAATGATTTAAGCAGCCTACACCCGGAGCTTCAACAGATCCTATTTTGCAATGTTCGTATACGTTTACATAACCATTTTCCGAACGTGCATATGGGAACTTCGCAGCAATGTAGTTTCTTACTTCATTTGCCATCGTAGTATTAGTTATAATGTAATACGACTGGTTAACATAGGATGATGATTTGTAGTTCCAATCCTGGCTGAAGTATGCATTCTGATAACCAGCTGTTAAAGGATCCTGGTCAGCCCACATTGATGGGTTTATGAAAAGGCCCTTACGCATATCGGTGTTAGGAATTGAGTCAAAGAGCTGTTTGCTGATGCATGACCTGTAACTTCTACCTGCACTTGAATTAGCATTGTAAGCTATATAAGCCTGGTAGCTGTAATAGTATAATGTTTCATCAGGTGCACCGTAGCTGTACCATATCCATTCCTGATTCGGAGTAGCAAATGCTCCTGTAACATATTCCGCATTTGTCATTAATGGATAACCATTACGGGCAAGTTTGGCATATTTAAGACCATTTGTATAGTCCTCGCGTGTAATTGCTGCACGAGCATAGGTGGCATATGCAACATTTATATCAGGGTCAAAACCATTTGTTCTTTCTTCTCCTGATGATGTATACAAATCAATAGCCTGATCAAGGTCAGCATAAATCTGAGCATATACTTCTGCCTGTGTTGATAAAGGAAGGTCCTCAGTTGAAGAGGTCAGACGTAAAACCACACCGGGGGTATCACCATGATAATCCTTCCATCTCTTTGAATAAATCTGGATAAGCATAGTATAAGCATAAGCCCTGAATGTTAATGCCTGTGCTTTTACGAAGTCTCTGCGTGTCGGACTTCCTGCTGCGCCATCAATGTTTTCAATGATCATGTTTGCATTGGCAATAATGCGATAGTAATAATACCATGGATAACTATCATATACGCTTGAAGTTCTTTCATGATATTGCTGGTTGAAAATTACGGACCAGCCTGTCATATAGGGCTTTGAGAAGTTATTGCCGGGATATTCACCGTAATAGAGCTTGATAGTGCCCTCTCCGTTAAATCCCTGTCCATAATCCCCGCCATGTTGCATTGTCATCAACTTGTTGATACCATTAATAGCACCCTCAGCCAGGTCGACGGTGGAAAAGACCGTTGACGGACTTATGCTGGACGAGGGAGTTGTATCAAGAAAGTCTTTTCCACAACTGGTCAGCAAGGCTGCAGCTGTAAGAAAACTTACTAATCTTAAAATATTTCGTTTCATATCTGATTACTTCTTTAATACATTAAAACTTAATATCAGCACCTACAGAGAATACACGTGCAGTTACAAATGTATTATCAGATCCACCGCTGAAGTTGTACTGTGGATTCAAGCCTCTCCTGGAGGTAAATGTAGCCAGATTCTCGATACTAGCCTTTAGCATAATGCTTTGGATATCTATCTTATTTGTAATTTGTTTTGGAATGGTATAGCCAAATGTAATGTTTTTGATTACCAGATAAGAAGCATCTACCAGCCATCTGTCACTGTTTGTATTGAAATAAGTATTATAATACATATCTGTTCTTGGAACACCATGCTTATCAATACGATTTGGGGAAGTAGCTGTGATACCATCAGGTACACCGCTCCATGCTTTTGCAAGATCAACATGAAGGGCAGCCGGAGTTGTTGAGACAGACATCAGACTCTGATAAGCACTGTCATAAACTTTCCCTCCAAGTGAATAGGTGAGAATTGCCGACATGAAGAAGTTCTTATATGTGATGTTATTGGTAAGGTTACCATACCATTTAGGTATTGCACTGCCACTCCAGTCACGTACACCATAAGTTGTGTTAATTGTATAATATTCACCATTGATATCTCTTACCCATTGGCTTGGTATTACTGCTCTGGTATCTTCTGCACTTTCAGGAGTTACACAGTAGGTAGTATAGTTGATTTTATATAAGGCATCTCCTGTCATCTTATCAACTCCGGCAAACTTGTATGTCCAGAATTCATAAATACTATGACCCTCTGAGTACTTTCTGGTTCCTGAAATAATGTCATTCCCATCAGGCAGAGAAAGCACCTTGTTTCTGAGTAAGGTACCATTAATACCTATATTCCATTTAAGGTCTTTCTTTGAAATTAAATTGTAGTCAAGAGCAATTTCAAGTCCTCTGTTTGAAATGGCACCAATATTTTTTGTAATTGTTGCACCGTTCTGATAAGGGCCTGTTGCACCATTTGACAATGGGAGTATAACATCAAAAAGCAGATTACGTGATTGTTTATCAAAATAATCAAACGAGAAGTTTAACCTGTCGAGTAAACGTCCTTCAAGAGCTACGTCATAAGTGGCAGCAGTTTCCCATTTGAGGTCAGGGTTTGCGAGGTTTGTCTGATAGTAAGCGCCCTGATTAGCATTCTGGTCAATGGTGTAAAGTGCCATATAACCATAGTTACCTGAGCCGGCATCATTTGCCACTTCACCATAGGCTGCTCTTAATTTAAGGTTATTCACCCATTTAAATTGCTTCATGAAGTCTTCACTGGAGATTTCCCATGTACCGCCAAATCCAAAGAAGTTACCCCAACGACCGGATACGTCAATTCTTGAAGTGCCATCACGTCTGAAATACGCATCGAAATAGTACTTCTCATTAAAGTTATATCGTGCTCTTGATAGATAACTCTCGGTTCTGTAACTTACAGAATAACCTTCCTGTGTGGTAAAATTAGAGAAGTTGCTGTTTTCTATAATTCCAGCCACTTTTATGCCTGTGAAACCGGTGTAATTATATGAATAGCCATAATCATAGCTTTCATGTGCAAGCAAAACATCAATATGGTGTTTTTCGAAGTTTTTATTCCAGTTAAGTTGCTGTTGAAGAGTGGTGGTGTTGTATCTGTAATAGGTCATAAATAAACGGCCGTTATTTCCAGCGCCATCACCAATAACCGGGTTGTCATAGTTTTTGTAAGTATCATAAAGGATACTTCTGTCACCTGTCACAGTAAAATCAAAATCTTTAAGGAAAGTGATTGTTGCATACACCTGAGCTTTCAGGTTAGTGTGGAAATTTTTTGAAAGGTTATTATTAAGCTCATAAATAAGGTGACGACCGCTAAGGTAAGGAGAAACAAAGTCATATTGTTTATCCCCGTTTGAATCCAATGCGTAGGTACCATCAGCATTATGAAGGTAAACCGGATAAACCGGAGCAGTATAACGGGTTGCATAGAATGGATTTGCATAATATGATCCAGTCGCACTTGATGCATAGTTAGACTCAGAAGAAGTGGCGCCAAGATTAAAGCCAGTTTTTAACCATTTTTTAGGAGTCACATTTGCATTTATACGGCCCGTATAACGTTTAAAGTCAGAAGTGGTTATATAACCCTGTTCATCAAGATATCCTATAGATGAAAAGAAGTTATACTTGTCATTTGAGGCGTCAGCTGAAAGAGTATAATCCTGACGTGCTCCTGAACGCTGAAGGTACTTGAGCCAGTTAAGGTCATTATAACCCGGCAGAACTTTTGCACCGGCAACCAATTTACCGTTGGCATCGAAAAGCGCATTATCAGCCATGTTATAAATGTTCCTTCTAATAATGTCAGTAACCAAATGATTATTTGTATAGGTTGCAGCGTCGGCTTCGGTATATCCAAGATTGGATACTGCATAGTTCTTATATCCGGTCCACATGGTCTCCATCCATTGATCACATCCCATCCTTTTATATTCACCAATACCTCTGTCATAAACACCATAGTTCAGATTTGCTGAGACATTCAGAGATCCGTCCTTACCTTTCTTTGTTGTTATAAGAATTACTCCATTTGACGCACGTGTGCCATAAAGAGCAGCAGAGGATGCATCTTTAAGAACAGTCATTGATGCTATGTCCTGCGGGTTAAGGTCAGAAATGTTGCCAGTATATGGCACGCCATCAACTACATAAAGTGGAGCATTCGATCCGTTAATTGTAGTAAAACCACGTACCCTGATAACCGGGTCACTTCCAGGTTCTCCATATGTGTTATTAACCTGAATACCAGTTGTAGATCCTTCAAGAATTCCCGTAACACTGGAAACAGAACGGTTTTTAATGTCTTTTGAATCTACAGCAGATACCGCACCTGTAATTGATGCTTTTTTGGCAGTTCCATATGCAACTACCACAACTTCATCCATATTCTGGGTCTCTGCTGTCATAGTTACATCAACAACAGTTTTCCCAGTAATATCAATTTCCTGCTTTCTCATTCCTACAAATGAAAATATCAGGATATTGTTTCCTGCGGGTACATTAATTGAGTAACTGCCGTCAACAGCAGTTGAAACCCCAATTGTTGTGCCCTTAACGTTAATCATCACACCAGGAATACCTAATCCGTCATCAGAACTGATTACAGTACCCCTGATCTGTACAGTCTGTCCAAGAGCCATCGCGGTGACACTCAGGACTAAGACAAAAGTCAAGAGGAATTTTCTCATAAAATCAGAATTTTAGGTTAATTAAAATACTTAAAAGGATTGCTAATATAAGTTTTTTATCTCAATAAATTGATGCATTGTTAAATACTGATAATTGCTAAAAAATGTTAATTTTTACTAAAATAATTCGAAGTGCATATTTTATGCATAAACATTCAAATCTTCAAATTTGTATTCACCTGTTTATCTGCATATTATAGCACAAATGCATTACTTTCCAGTCAGAATTTCATCACTTTCTCATTTTAGCAGATGATAAAATTGATACATATTTATTAAACAAAAAGTAATTTATCTGACACGGAACATCAAAATTTCCTTATCATTAGTTGAATTCCAGCAGTCATAAAGTTCTTCTGTCAGACAAAAAGGGTTATTTAAGATTTGTTTATAATAGTATTGATTTTAGTTTATTTTCAAACTAAATAATTTTACTGTTAACAATTTCAATAATCTCTTTTTCTAAGCTTATAGCAAGGTTTTCAATTCTGTCCGCTTCTGCTATAAGGGCAGTGGCTGTGCTTTTATCCTTAAGTCCCGATGCATTGATTCTGACATTAAGGCCTGCACCTCTTATGCATGCTGTTGTAGCCAGTACACCAACTCCGGCATCAGTTACTGAGTTAGGATTTCCTGTCTCAACCATCTTTTTAAGAAGAGCATATGATTTAAATGATTCCTTCATAACTTCAAGAGGCACCTTTGTTGCCACAAGTGTTGCTTCCTCAATGGCTGCAATCCGCCTGCCCTTTTCCTCATCAGTGCGTTTGGGCATATCAAATGCCTTCATAATAAGATTGAAAGCATTGGTATCCTCATCTATCAATGATATCAGCCGATGTTGTACAATTATTCCTTCTTCTGCAACTTCTGTAAACTCCTTCCATCTGTCATCCCATCCCCGTTTATGGCTGGAGAGGTTTGCGACCATGGTCCCCAGTGCTGAGCCCAGCGCCCCCATGGCTGCAGAGACAGATCCTCCGCCAGGGGCCGGTGACTCTGAAGATGTCTCCCAGACAAAATCTTTAAGTGTCATATCAACCAGTTTCTTCTTCGAAGTATCGCTGAGCAGATATTCAATTATTTTTTCTTCAGGCCTGAATGGTTTGAGTTCGTCAAGACCCATTGATTTTACAGCAATCTTTATCAGTTCCTCGTCAGAGACGCCGGCCGAACGCTGCTGTTTGTGCAGAAAATACCTTCCGGCATCAAGGATAGCTTTCAACGGTACAAGCCCAACAAGTTCAGAGCCAGTTGCCCGCATGCCTCTCTCATCAGCTTTTTTGCATACCTCGTCAAATGCAACATGCATTGGAGTGACACCAATATTTGTGAGGTTAATTGATATCTGTGCTATACCATATTCAGGTATATACCATCCGATAGCCTTAACAGCCTTGAGAGAACCGGGAATAACAACAATATTTCCGTCTTTATCTTTAACCTCGCGACCGCGTTCCCTGATATCAAAAGCAATAGCATTGGCACGTCTTGTGGATGTTGTATTAAGGTTAACATTATATGCAACCAGAAAGTCCCTTGCGCCTACAATAACCGCTCCGGCACGGGAGTTAAAGAGCGCGGGGCCAAAATCAGGTTTCCATTCAGGATCCTTCAGTTTCTTCTCCAGGCCTTCGTACTCACCTGAGCGCACTGTTGCAAGATTTTTTCTTTTTTCACTGAAAGCAGCTTCTTCATAGCAGTACACCGGCAAAGAAATTTCCTTACCTATTTTCTCAGCAAGATTACGTGCATAAACCACTGTTTCTTCCATTGTAATCCCTGATACCGGTACCAACGGGCATACGTCGGTCGCACCCATTCGCGGGTGGGCCCCGCTATGTTTCGACATATCTATTACTTCCGATGCCTTTTTCACTGCCAGAAACGCAGCCTCACAGACCTGGTCAGGCGAACCGACAAAAGTCACAACAGTACGGTTAGTGTCTTTCCCGGGATCAACATCAAGAAGTCTTACACCTTCAACAGATTCGATGGCATCTGTTATCTGTTTAATTATATTCATGTCGCGCCCCTCACTGAAATTGGGAACACACTCTATAATCTGATTGGCTTTCATTATAATATGAGCTTTTGTCGGTTAAGGGTTATAAAGATAAAAGACAAAAGTAAAAAGATAAAAGAAAGGGAGATATGATTTTTGTCTTGCAATACATAAACCTCTAAATCCCCAGGGGGGACTTTTGACCATACTTTTATCTTTTTCCTTTTGTCTTTTATCTTTTGCCTTTTGTCTTTTGTCTTCAGACCTTTACAATCTCTCCATTAAGGATAATCTTATCCACTATATTCGTTGTGAAAGCATAAGGGATAAACTCGTAAGAGGTTATATTGCTAGTAATGAAAATATTTGCCCTTTTCCCTATTGCTATTGACCCATGTGTTTCAGATAAGCCCATTGCATATGCTGAGTTTATTGTAGCTGCATTTATTGCCTCTTCCGGCAACATCTTCATTTTTATACAGGCAAGCGATAAAACAAACTTCATGTTGCCTGACGGAGATGTGCCTGGATTATAATCAGATGCCAGCGCAACCGGCAATCCAGCATTTATCATGTTACGGGCCGGAGGATTCTTAATATTAAGAAAGAATGCTGCTCCTGGCAATAATGTAGGCATTGTCCCGCTCCCAAGGAGTACGGCTATCTGCCTTTCATCGGTACACTCAAGATGATCTACTGAGAGGGCTTTGTACTTAACCCCCACTTCTATCCCTCCTGAAAAATCAAGTTCATTGGCATGTATCTTAGGCCTCATACCAAAACTAGCGGCACATTCAAGAATTCTTTCAGTTTCAGAGACCGTAAAAAAGCCTTTGTCGCAGAATACATCAACATAATCGGCAAGCTTCTCAGCAGCTACCGCTGGTATCATTTCATTAACGATGAGGTCAATATATTTACCCCTGTTATCACGATAAGGATCAGGCACAGCATGAGCCCCAAGAAATGTGGCTTTTACTGTGAGAGGCAGGTCCTCTTTTATCCTGCGTATAACCCTGAGCATCTTAAGCTCATCTTCTGTTGTAAGACCATATCCGCTTTTTATTTCAACAGCCCCGGTGCCGAATTTTACTATTTCATTGGCTCTTTTGACAGACTGTTCATACAACTCATCCTCTGTGGTATCATGTAACAGGCGGGCAGAGTTAAGTATTCCTCCTCCCCTCCTTGCAATCTCCTCGTACGAGAGTCCCCTGATCTTGTCAACAAACTCCCTCTCACGGCTTCCTGCAAATACAAGGTGAGTATGTGAGTCACAGAACGACGGGAATACATAGCCTCCTTCAGCATCAATAATTTCAGATCCGGGAACAGCTTCAGGCAGAGAGTCCATTGTTCCAAAACCTGCAATAATATCCTCTTCTATAATCAACCAGGCGTTATCAATAAAAGGCACCTTTGACATATCACTGCCTGCCACAAAGCCAACAGGCTTTTCTTCAACCTGCATCAGCTTTCCTATGCTCTTTATAAGAATACTCATAAAGTCAGTATTTGTTATTACGAATGTAGGTATAAAATTATTAGGAGAAGTTTTTCATTTTTCTTTATCTTTAACTCATATTACCTAAAACTGTGAAAAAATATGAAAAAATGCTCCGCAATCATTGTTGCCACCCTGATGGCAATCAACTCTTTTGCACAGGACTCGCCCGGAAAGACCGGATGGAATTTTGGCGTTCTCCCGGCAATCGCTTTCGATGCTGATCTTGGTTTTCAGTATGGTGGACTGATAAACCTTTTCGATTACGGTGATGGCAAGATTTTCCCTAACTATTATAATATGTTTTATGTAGAGGCATCTCACTTTACCAAAGGGAGTTCTATTTTCAGAGTGATGTATGACTCTGATTATCTGTTAAAAGGCATCAGATATACTGTTGACCTGAGTTATCTGCCTGACCAGGCATACGACTTCTATGGTTTTAACGGATATTCCTCTGTTTTCCAGGAGAACTGGGTTGATGATAAATCAGCCGATTATTCAAGCCGGGTTTTTTACCGTTTCAAGCGGCAGCTCTTCAGGTTTAAAAACGACTTTACAGGCAAACTTGGCGATAACCACTGGTACTGGAACGCAGGTCTGAGCATTCAGGACTTTAAAATTGGCGACGTTGATCTGAATAAGCTTAATAAAGGCAGGAAACCCGGTGATGAGAAATATCTCAATGACACCACTCTCCTCTTTGATTATTATAAAAAAGCAGGTCTTATTTCACCCAGCGACACTACCGGCGGATGGGTAAATGCTCTTAAGCTGGGTGTATCATATGACACCCGCGATAACAGGGCATGCCCCATGAAGGGTATATGGGCAGAGGCCGGGCTGGAGGTTGCACCTGAGTTTCTGGGCAGCGAATCTACCTTCAGCAAATTCTACTTTACATGGAGACAGTATTTTACACTTAAGGAAAATGACCTTAGTTTTGCCTACAGACTGGGATATCAGACTACTGTTTTTGGTGACGTCCCGTTCTATTATCAGAGCCAGGTAATTGTCTCTGCCCTCAGAGGTGCCTATTCAGAAGGTCTTGGCGGCGCAAAGACTCTCAGGGGTATTCTGCGCAACAGAGTTGTTGGTGATGGTTTTGCCTATGCAAATGCGGAGCTGCGCTGGAAAATGGTTAGGTTCAGTTTTATAAAACAGAAATGGTACCTGGGAACAAATTTCTTCTGTGATGCAGGCATGGTAACCAAAAAAATTAGTGTTGATACAAACAAGCTGACTACCCTTCTCACTTCAGATTATCCTGAAATAAGCACTGACCAGCTTTATAAGGATACAAAAGAGACTCCTCATGTAAGTGCAGGTCTTGGAATTAAGATTGCAATGAATGAGAATTTCATCATATCAGCCGACTACGGGAGGGCATTTGACAAACAGGACGGAAAGGCAGGGATGTATATAGGTCTGAATTATATATTCTAGAAGATGAGAGGCCAAATGGCAGGGGCATGCCATGGCATGTCCCTGCCGTATGTCTTCTAGAGATAACCAAGCCACAATCCAAAGGCTACGCCTAGATAGTTTCCAATAACATAGCCTATAATACCGGTTGCAAGGCCTGTAAGAATAACATCTTTATTTTTAAGCGCTGCTGCAACTATAGGTACAAAGGGCGGAGAATAAACAAAGCCCGTGGTTGTTATAAGATAATCATCAGCATCAACCCTGAAAATCCAGGCTAATAACAAATGTAACAACAGGGAGCCAAAGTAGGCATATGTGACATAGAGGAACAGGTTAAGATATTTAACCTGAAAAATCACAGACAGGTCGGCCATTGAGGAGACCACTAAAGAAAAGGCTATTATAAGGTACATTCCCAGTTGAAATGTCTTTTTAACCCTGTTTACCTGTGGAATAAATGAAGCTGCAATACCAAGAGTTGTTATAGTAAGGATCACTGACACCATTTTGGGAACATTTGGCAACATAAAACTTACCCCAGCGCCAATGGCAAAAATCAGAACTGATAATCCAAGTGCCGAAAGCAATGGCATAACGGTCTCCTTTTTAACCATCCCTGAATAATCATCGAATTCCTCCACTGCTTCAAGGCCTTCTTCAGCAAAATCATCAGTAATCGTTCCGTTATTTCTATACCTGGAAGGAAGGATAAACCTGAATAACTTTGGTCCTATGGTTATGAAGAATATAAGGGTTAAAGCCCCCACAATCATATCATAGGTATTTGTCATTATAAACGCAGCAGGATTGACATGGAGAGCAACGCTTAGCGCTGCCATATTAGGTGTTCCTCCGGTATAAACACCAATTAGCATTCCGGCAATCTTATTACATTCAGGTATTGAATTTCGAAAAAAATAATATCCTGATGCAACTATAATCATGACAGAAACAAGGGCTAAAACCATAGACAGAAACCCTTTGCCGGCAAATTTAAGCCAGCGCTTAATATTCAGTGAGAAAAGCAATAGCGGTATTGAGAGAGGGATGATTATTGTAAGGACAGCATCCTGAATAGCTGCGACACGATTTGCATCCAGATCCATGTCAGTTAGTGTCCCGTTAGCCATCATCTCAACGACTTCCGATTTCGGAATATAAGATCTTCCATTCAACGCCTGATGAAACCCATCGCTTCCTTTAGGCAAAATTCCTATGTTTCCAATCAATATCCCTATCATATATGCAATCACTATTGCGCCTATTTTTTTCAACAGGGAATATTTTGCAGTAATTCTTATAAGGATAACAGGAAAGAGTATATAAAACAGTACAAGTACAACAAGTTTAATCATGACATTACTATTAATACATCATCAAAAATAAAAAAAGTGCCATGCCATAAGGCAGGGCACATTAAAAAGAGGTATTTCTACCAAAATGCATAAGTCTTTTTACTTATCCTTACAATCACATTCCTCGAAGCTTTTCTCATACTGTTGTATTGCTTTCAGGCTCATACCCATGCTTGAGAATCCGCCATCATTGAATATATTCTGCATTGTGATCCTCTTTGTAAAGTCAGAAAACAACATCACGCAAACATCTGCACAGTCGCCTGCGTCAGCATTGCCGAGCGGTGACATGCGGTCTGAAAAGTCAACGAGTGAATCAAAACCTGATATTGAGGTGCCTGCTGTTGTTGCCGTTGGCGATTGTGAGACAGTATTCACCCTCACGTGTTTTTCACGGCCGTATATATATCCGAAGCTTCTGGCTATTGATTCAAGGAGTGCCTTTGCATCGCCCATGTCATTGTAGCCCGAGAGAGTACGTTGAGCTGCAACATATGACAGGGCCACTACAGAGCCCCACTCTTTAATAGCGTCTTTTTTATAAGCAGTCTGAAGTATCCTGTGGAAGCTGAGAGCTGACACGTCAAGTGTTTTCAGCATGTTCTCATAGTTTATCTCCGGATAAGGAATACCTTTCCTTACATTTGGTGACATGCCTATAGAATGCAGGACGAAATCAATTTTCCCTCCGAAAAGCTCCATAGATCTGTCAAAAAGCATCTCAAGGTCTTTCATACTCGTGGCATCAGCAGGTATTACCTCACTCTGCGTTTTTTCTGCCAGTTCGTTAATGGTTCCCATGCGAAGCGCAACGGGTGCATTTGACAGGACAACTTTTGCTCCTTGTTGCCATGCTCTCTCAGCGACATGCCATGCTATTGACTTGTCGTTCAAAGCTCCAAAAATAATTCCATTCTTTCCAGTGAGAAGATTTGTTGTCATAATATTAGTTTTTGTTGTTAATGAAGAGGAAACGGTCAATTGTTTTCCAAAAGTTCCCGGGCATTTTTCACAGCAGCCTCGGTGATAGTGCTACCGCTCAGCAGGCGGGCCACTTCCATCAATCGTTCCTCTTTTGTTAATAACCGTATGCGCGTGCGCGTCGTATTTTTCCCATCTTCCTTATAAACATGATAATGGTAGTTACCCCTTGATGCTACCTGGGGCAGATGGGTTATATTGATTACCTGCATTGATTCCGCCATATCTGTCAGTATTGCGCCTACCATGGAGGCAACCTCTCCTGACACGCCTGAATCAATCTCATCAAACACAATAGCCGGGAGCCCTGATGTGCTTGCCAGGGTAGATTTCAGACTAAGCATAACCCTCGAGAGTTCTCCTCCGGAGGCTACACGCGACAGTTCCTCGGGTGCTACCTGACTGTTTGCACTGAACATGAAATCAACCCGGTCATTACCTGTCGGAGCAGGCTCAGGTAACTGTGACAGCCTGACCTCAAACCTTGAATGTGGCATGCCCAGTTGTTTCAGTATTGAGACAATTCTCTCAACCAGTTGAGGGATACTGCTCCTGCGTTTCTCAGATAACTCTCTTGCCAGAGCCGAGATATTTTTAAACTCAGCATCTTTCGTTTTACTCAGCTCAAGGAGTCTGCTGTCAACGTCGCCGGTAAGATTTACCTGTTTTGCAATCTCATCCCTTCTTATAATCAGCTCATCAATATCTTTGCACCTGTGCTTCTGAAGAAGCGAATAAATTGTATCAAGCCTCTGAGTCACAAATTCCAGTCTCCCGGGGTCTGTCTCAACCGCTGAAAGCATCTTTCCGGCTTCATATGATATATCAGAAATCTCTATTAATACTGTTTCAATACGTTTTGAGAGTTCCTCTGCCGGTTTCATCCATGCGCCTGATTTTGCAAGATTATTCCTGGCCTCTTTTAACAGGGTAACAGCAGATATCTCTTCGCCTGACAGCGCATTTGATGCAGCAATAAGTGCCTCCTTAATAATGCCTGCATTTGAAAGCACCTCCTGTTCATTCTGCAGTTCCTCCTGTTCTCCTGTAATAAGATTAGCTGAGGCAAGCTGTTCCAACTGATGACTGTAATACTCAAAGTCGGCTCTTTGCCTGTCAGCTTCAGCTGATAAAAGGTCGAATTTTTTCTTTACTGAAAGATAATCTGAGTATGACTCCTGATAACGATCAAAGAGTTCTGATGTGCCAGCAAAGGAGTCAAGCACCCTTAGCTGAAAATGGGTGCTCCCCAGCAGGAGTGACTGATGTTGTGAGTGAATATCAATGAGTTTGTCTCCAATCTCCCTCATTACAGTAAGGTTGACGGGAGTATCATTGATGAAGGCCCTTGATTTGCCTGCGCTGCTTATCTCACGACGCATTATGGCACTGTCATCATAATCTATCTCATTTTCTGAAAAAAATTCCTCAAGGTTATATCCTTTTATGTTAAACCAGGCTTCTACAACACATTTTTCATTCTTATCAAGAAGGACTGAAGTATCTGCCCTGTCTCCAAGCACAAGCGATAAGGCACCAAGTAAAATTGATTTTCCTGCTCCGGTCTCACCGGTGATAATAGTAAGGCCTTCGCAGAACTCCATGTCGAGATCGCGAATTATTGCATAGTTTTTTACTATCAGCCTCTTTAACATCAGTTACTCATTATTTAGCTGTCAGAATAGCTTTATATTTTGCTTCGTTACCAGCATCAATCTCTGTGAGAAGTTCAATAACCCTGTTTTTTTCTTCGGGGAATGCCTGAGTGAATATATTGACAAACTCCGAAACTTTGGCCTCGATGACCAGCGACATAAAGTACATATACGGGTCAGGGTGATGTCTGTAAACCTCCTGAAGCGATTTCATGCTCTCATAAATTGCCTTTCGTGCTTCAGTTGGATTCGACTCAAGCAAATCCATTCCATTTATATAATATGAATATAGAAATTGCCTCACACCGGAGTATTCTTTATTAAGTATATTCTTAACAAGCCAATAGCGGTTTTTGTTCCTGGAACCGTCATATGGTTTCCATCCTGCCTCAGTTGCATTCTGTGCATTACTTACAATCTTTTCGGCAACCTGAAAATAGGGTGTCCCTCCTTCCGGTGAAAAGGTATCAAAGTCTACTCCGATTAAAATGTAAGCGTAAAAGGCAAGGACCGAGACCAGGTTATCAGAAAATGTATTGGCATTGTACTGAAGTGGCTGGAATTCAACATATTTAAACTGAAAACTGTTATCTACAAAGTTAAGAACGGTTGACTCATATGTTGTGTTATAGACCGGTCTGCTCAGCTGGATCTGAAGTGTTCCCTTGAATTCATCGGATGAAAGCTGCTCGGTAAGGTTTATTATGATATTGCACTCTATCCTCTCAGAATAGCTGAAAACATTGTCGGTCCATACAGTATTATTCATGAACTCATAAATATCCTTTTGCATATTCTGAAAAATCTCCCTGTTTGAGCCCTGTAGCTGTTGTGCGGAGACCTGGACATTGCAGTAAAGTTCCTGAGCCCTGATTTCCTCTGAAGGAAAAAACATGGCAGAGAACACCAATAACAGGAGAGTTTTTTGCAGTGATGACATAATGATAATCTTAGTGAATTAAAGAGGCTATTTTCCAAAGGATATCCCTGGCAACTTCCCTCTTCGTTTTCAACTCAAATTTATCAATATTATTGTTTATATCTATCATTGTAATCTTATTGGTGTCATGGCCAAAACCCGCACCCTCCTCCCGAAGCGAATTAAGTACAATAAGATCGAGGTTCTTCCGCTTCATCTTGCCGATGGCATTTTCCAGCTCATTATCAGTCTCAAGGGCAAAACCGGCAAGTACCTGGTTTTCTTTTTTTGTTTTACCAAGCTCTGCAGCTATATCCCTGGTGGGTCTGAGCTCCAGGGTGACACCGCCTTCGCCTCTTTTTATTTTTGAAGCAGAGACTGATCCCGGCGTAAAGTCAGCTACTGCTGCAGCAAGAATACCAATCCTGCAGGCACTGAATGCCTCCTTTGAAGCATGGTACATCTCCTCTGCAGTTCTGACATTTATTATTTTGATGCCAGTATCTGAGGGTCTGCAATCAACAGGTCCGAGAACAAGAGTTACGATAGCTCCAAGGTCTGCAGCTTCATCGGCCAGCGCAATACCCATCTTCCCTGATGAGTAGTTACTTATATAACGAACAGGATCAATGGGTTCAACAGTTGGGCCTGCATTAATAAAAACAGGCAACCCCTTCAGGACCGGATTACTTTTTTTTTTTGAAAAGAAGTTGTTTATCTCCTTTACTATCTCTTCAGGCTCAGCCATCCGACCCTTGCCTGAAAGTCCGCTGGCCAGCTCTCCGGAGCCGGGTTCAATTATTGTGTTACCATATGACCGGAGTGTCTCAATATTCTTTTTGGTAGCGGTATGATTCAACATATCGAGGTCCATAGCGGGGGCAATGAACACAGGGCACCTGGCTGAAAGGTAAGATGTGAGCAACAGGTTATCTGCAATTCCTGACGCCATTTTAGCAATGGTGTTGGCAGTTGCCGGAGCAATCAGATACAGATCTGACCATAACCCCAGTTCCACATGGCTGTTCCACCTGCCATCCTCCGGGTCAAAGAAGTCGACAAGAATTGGGTTCCTGGAGAGGGTTGCCATAGTAAGTGGGGTGATAAACTCTTTGGCATGTTCGGTCATAACCACCTTTACTTCGGCACCTTCCTTAACAAGCAACCGGA